>Ga0163154_10000087_pt1 | contig 124109 bp, 102 predicted proteins | sample OliLakLV19MP9P1_FD_148649 | JGI IMG/M metagenome (GOLD analysis project Ga0163154, IMG submission 148649) | Freshwater microbial mat bacterial communities from Lake Vanda, McMurdo Dry Valleys, Antarctica - Oligotrophic Lake LV.19.MP9.P1 | ecosystem: Environmental > Aquatic > Freshwater > Lake... | reverse complement strand
TATCATCATTTCTACACCACCTCCTCTTCTTGCAAATCTTTCTCCTTCCGCCGATTCCGCCACCACATAAACGCTACCGTTCCAATGATCAAATAAGGTGTTGCCAACATATATAAAATACCCTTATTCAACCCTTGACCTGTTTTACCGCCATTTTTTAAATTGCTCTCCGCCGCAATTTTACACATCGGGCATTGCGCTTGTACAGAGATAGGCATTGTATTTAAAGTAAAAACCAATGCGAATAAGCTGATTATTTTCCAAATTTTATGTTTCATAACTATCTATTTTATAATACTTTACAAAAAATATCTAAGGATAATACGGCATCAGCATCCAATAACAAATCGGACCCGTTATCGCCACATATAACCACAGTGGAAACACCCAACGCGCCATCCTGCGATGCCGCTCAATCTGATTCGTATAGGCTCTTATAAATGTAAATAAAATAAAAGGCAAAATTAAGCCCGCCAATGTAATATGTGTCAGCAAAAGCACTAAATAAACCGTGCGCAAACCGCCGACCGCTGCCGCCTCTACATCACTCACATTTCCATCTAAATTAGCATCGCCAAAACGTATTTCCGGCGAGGTAAAATGATACGCCACATACGACAGCAAAAAAAGCACCGACAACCCCATTGCCACATAAATCATACGGCGGTGCATTGTAATATTCTTTTGCTTGATGTAATAAAACGCAGCAATCAGTACCACCGCTGTAAACGCATTTACCGAAGCATGAAATGGCGGCAAAAAGCCAAAATCCCAGCCAGCAGGCAATGTAATTTTCACGCGCCGCATCAGCCCTACCAACAGCAACACGGCGACTGTCACCATCCATGCACCCACGTTTAGGCGCTTTGCCAATTGTATATTTTGTTCCATAACAAAAGTCACTAACTTACTTTTCGTTCTCAGGTTTCAAAGTAATTTCCTTGCTCTTTTCTATCGGTAAAAGTAAAGCCGTTTGGGCTACGAGCTTTTTCAAATCCTCTGTTTTTCGCACATCGTAATAATGTCGTACCATGCCTTTCACGTCTGATAAAGTTAGGTAAGGAAGAGCAGCATCCGCCGGCATAAAGTATTGTTGCTGAATATGTTGTATCGAATCGGTTGACATCGGTATAAAAAAGAATTGTTCGATATCTTCTAATTTGTGTTGCTTCGCAAACGCTTCTACACTTTCTTTTGTAGCCGTAGAGTCTGGGACATATATTAAAAATAACAAATCTTCACGTTCATTGAATTGGCGGTGCAATTTCTCCAAAGTCGTTCCAAAAATTTGCGCCATCTGTTGATCTTGCAGGTTCAAAAGATTAGTAATGAGCATTTTACCATTCGTCACCGAAGTATCTACCGTTGTACCAGAAAAAGTAAGGTACGAAAAAGCTGGTAACTGCCCATATTTTTTCAAATCACCCATCGCAGCTACGCGGTAGTCCAATCCATTTTTCAAATAATACCAAGACCCAATCGGTAAAATCAATAAAATCAAAAGCAGTGCCAACGTTTGTAAAATGATTTTGAGCACTTTACGCTCTCTATTCCCAGCCATTTCTTATTTTTTTTGACTACAAATGTCACCCTTTTTTAACCATGCAGCCCCAAAAAGGTTGTCAATTAAAAGTCATATCGGATTTACATTTTTATCCAAAACAAAAAAGGCGAAGATTTTAGTCCCCGCCTTTCTTTTCTAAATGTAATGCTTACATCCAATTTTCAAGAGTATATATATCAGTCGTTTTTAAATTGCCTTGTGGTGGTGCTGTTACTGGTGCTTTTTCGGTAGCCGGTCTTTCATTTTTCCGCTCGATTTGTTGGCGTCGGTCTTTCCAAGAATCTCCTTCTTGAAAAAATGCAATAATAGCCCAAATCAATAAAGCGGTTGGTAGTAAAACGCTCATTGCCATGGATTTCACCTCATATTTCATGTGCATGAATTCATAAATGATAAAATAAGCTTTGTAAATTGACAAAACCGCAATAATCAATCCTGCTATGTAAAGAACGGCGCTATAATTTTCTGCACCTTTTATAATATGTCCTTTGCCAAGCAACGAAATAAATACCTCCACAAGCGTAACTACGCCCAGTAAAATTAAGCCGTAGACCACTCGTTTTTTAGACTCTTCGTATGTTAAATGTGCCATTTTTTTTTAAATTTTAGATATTAGATATTGGACTTTAGACTTTTCAATTTTACAATAATCTATTGTCTATTGTCTAAAATCTATCGTCTTTTAAATTTAATTACAACAAATAAAATACCAAAAATACAAATACCCAAACCAAATCCACAAAGTGCCAGTACAAACCTATCTTTTCCACCATTTCATAGCCATTCCTTCGGGCGGCATATAAGCCACTACCAGCATTCATGGCAATAATACTCAAAAATGCGACGCCCGAAAATACGTGGAATCCATGAAAACCAGTGATGAAGAAAAATAACGCTCCAAAAGCTTTGGGTCCAAATTGCTGCACGTCGGTCGTACCATCGGCGGCTACAAAACGGCGTTGAATCCACTCTTCATGTCCCGTTTTCTCATCCATGTGTTTGTGTATCAAATAGCTATCGCCGGCATCAAATTTTTCGCGGGCAGCACCCCCTCCGTAGGGATGACCCGTCTCATCGTCCAAATATTCTCCGCCAATCGTGTGCGCACCAAACGGATTCGTAGAAACGCTCATGTGTTCTTCCCCGATCAAATTCGTCCATTCCCACGCCTGACAACTCAAGAAGCCAATACCACCGATAATAGTCAAAAACATCCAAAACACCACGCCCTGCTTGTTCTCTCGATGCCCTTCCTGCACGGCACGTACCATCGTCACCGAACTTACAATCAACAAAAACGACATAATCGTTACAAAAATAAGCGGCGCACCACTTACACCAAACGGTGCAGTAGAAAATACAAAATCCGGCACGGGCCACGTCGGACTGCTGAATCGTAATGCGCCATAGGAAATCAAAAAGCCTGCAAATGTGAAAGCATCCGATAAAAGAAAATACCACATCATCAGCTTGCCGTAGCTGGCGCGAAACGGTTCCCGACCGCCATTCCAGTCGTCGCCGGGCTGGAGGTCTATCTCATGTACGCGTTCTGGAGCAGTGTCTACTGTCGCCATTGTTGATTTTGTTTGTTTACTGAATCAAGAAAAAGATAAACAAATACACCCACAGTATATCTACGAAATGCCAATACGTCATCGTCATCTCCAACCGCAGGATTCGAGTCGGTGTCGCTTGGTATTTTAAGGAAAAAGCATGCAAAAGTGCAATGATTAAAGCAGTAATTCCACCCAAAATATGCGCCGCATGAATACCAGAAAGCGCATATATAAAGGAACCGGACGGATTCGTCGTCAACTCAATGCCGATACCACTCAATGCCAGCCAACCCTGATATTGCAAAATTAAGAAAGCAATCCCTAAACCAAACGTGCCCAGTAAAAATCCCTTATACAATGCCTCATTTCCTCTTTTAAACGAAATATAAGCAATGTGTAAAGTAATGCTACTCAACACAATCACCACTGTACTCACCAAAAAAATGCTCGGCATCGGAAATTCTAACCAATTGCCACCCGCTTTGCGTACCATGTAAGCACTCGTCAACGCCGCAAACATCATCATAATACTCGCACACGCCACCAAAAGTGCAAATTTCTTTGGATGAATTTTATTTCTTACGTAATTACCTCTCACCACCGTCGCACTCATTATTTTTTATTTTAATCAAAGGATGTGGCGCATTTCAAAAATGTGCTGCATCTAATTGAATCCTAAATTTTATCTAAAAACAAAGCAATCAATACCAATGGATTATAAAAAAATGAGAAAAACATCACGCGCAGTGCTGCTTTTCGATCATTATATTTATAAAAATTCCAGCTTAAAACGGTATACATTATACTTAAAATAAATATTACAATTGCTGAAATGCTGCCGCTAATTCCAAAAAAATAAGGAGCCAACGCAACAGGAATCAACAAAAGTGCATATAAAAATGATTGCAATCCCGTATTTCTATCTCGCTGTCCGTCTTTGGATGGAAGCAATTTATAACCAGCATTTTGATAATCTTCGTGTCCCAACCAGCCAATAGACCAAAAGTGCGGAAACTGCCAAAGAAATTGAATCGCAAAAAGTAATAACCCCAACATCGTCAACTCCCCTTGTACCGCCACACTCCCAATCAATACCGGCAATGCACCTGGAAAAGCGCCAATCACTACTGCTATCGGCGAAATCCGCTTCATCGGCGTGTATAGAAATGCGTACATCATCAGCGCAATCGTGCCAAAAAGTGCCGCCCACACATTAAAAAGCGCCAACAATGTAATACCTATTAAACTCATGAAACCTGCCGCCAATACTGCTTCTGACACCGTCATGCGCCCCGTCGCCAGCGGACGATTGGCAGTGCGTTTCATCAGCTTGTCATAGTCTTTTTCTAATACCTGATTGAGTGCATTGGAAGCACTCGTCACCAAAAAACCGCCCAACGATAAAATGATAACTGCACCCCAATTTACCGAACCCTCATTTGCAATCAAATAAGCCATCACAGAGGAAAACACCACCGTCAGCGTCAGCCGAAGCTTCACCAGCAGCTTGTAATCTTGCACCCGCTGCCCAATCACACTGATTGATTTCTCTTTTACTGTTTCTACCGACACTTCTAAGCTAATTGAAAGGAGGAAATCACATTGCTGACATCTCCTCCCTCACGTTTTTTATAAATAAGTTTTTTATTGCAAAATCACCCTATCACCCAATTAGTGCGCCATCTGCTTTTCCTCGTCCGATTCTGGTTCGATTTGTGGAATGAATTCCCGACCACCTTTGCCGTAATCGTAGGGCCAACGTTGTACACTTGGTATTTTTCCGGGCCAGTTGCCGTGTCCGGGTACGATAGGAGTCGTCCATTCCAGTGTAGATGCGCCCCAAGGGTTTTTCATTGTTTGCTTCTTGCCTCTCCAAATGCTGTAGAAGAAGTTGATCACGAAAAGCAATTGTAAAGCAAATACAATAATCGCCGCAATCGTAATAAATTTATTCAATTCCGCAAAGTGTCCAAAAGTATCGAACACATCAAAACGATAGTAACGGCGCGGCACACCTGCGATACCGATGTAGTGCATGGGCCAGAAAATAGCGTAAGCACCGATAATGGTACCCCAGAAGTGAATTCTACCTAATGATTCATTCATAAAACGACCAAACATCTTCGGAAACCAGTGGTAAATACCAGCAAACATTCCAAAAAATGCTGCAATCCCCATCACGATGTGAAAGTGCGCGACTACAAAATACGTGTCGGTCAATTGAATATCCAAAGTAGAATTACCCAAGAAGATACCCGTCAAACCACCGGAAATAAACATAGATACGAAACCAATGGCAAATAAACTCGCTGCATTAAATCGAACATTACCACCGTATAAAGTTGCAATCCAGTTGAATACTTTCACCGCTGAAGGAACCGCAATGATGAGTGTAAATATTACAAAGAAATTGGATATAAATGGATTTACACCTGATAAAAACATGTGGTGCGCCCATACAATGAACGATAAAAATCCGATAGCGAGAATGGAAAAAACCATCGCTTTATATCCAAAAATAGGTTTCCGAGCGTGTACTGCCAACACTTCCGACACAATACCCATCGCAGGTAAAATGATGATATAAACCTCTGGATGTCCTAAAAACCAGAACAAATGCTGATACAAAACCGGGCTACCACCTGCAAAATCAAGTGCTTGACCCGCTGTATAAATTTCACTTAAATAGAAGCTCGTTCCTAAACCTCGGTCTAACATCAACAAAAGAAATGCAGATACCAATACTGGAAATGAAAGCAATCCAAGAATCGCCGTTACAAAAAACGCCCAGATGGTAAGCGGCATTCTCCACATACTCATGCCTTTCGTACGTAAATTCAACACCGTCGTAATATAATTAATACCACCCAAAAGCGTAGATATTACAAAAAGCGTTAAACTGACCAACCAGAGCGTCATACCCGTACCAGACCCAGCATTTGCTTGCGGCAGTGCGCTCAAAGGCGGATAAGCCGTCCACCCGCCAGAAAATGGTCCCGTACTTACAAACAAAGACGCAAACATCACGACACTTGCCAAAAAGAAAAACCAATACGCAAACATATTCAGCAGTGGCGATGCCATGTCCCGCGCGCCTAACTGCAACGGAATGAGCAAGTTACTAAATGTACCACTCAAACCTGCGGTTAATACAAAAAACACCAAAATCGTACCGTGCATCGTCACGAGCGCATAATAAAAATCTTGCGATAGCGTACCAATGCCAGCGTCGTTCACGGTGATCCATCTGCCCAGCAGCGGCTTTAGCCAAGTTAAACTTTCTTCCGGGAAGCCGAGTTGCAGACGGAATATGATAGACATACCTGCGCCAATAATTGCCCAAAACATACCCGTAATGAGAAATTGTTTAGCAATTACTTTGTGATCTTGGCTAAAAATATAGGTGGTGATGAAGTTGGACTGATATTTATCCCCGTGATGATGTTCATGAAAATGATCATCATAACCGAGTTCTTGCACCAGCACTTCTTCTTGCGTCGTATTAATCATTACTGAATCTGCCATTACCAAAAATATTTATAAGTTCTGCAAGAATATACTTGATTTTTTCTCTTTTGCAACAATCGAAATTAAAGAGTGTTGCCAATTTTTCACAATTATTGTTCAATAGAATCTTTACGCAAAGTATCCGCTTCTAAGTCAGTGGACTGAATTGTGTCTTGTTTAGAAACAGCGGTCGTATCCGCACCCGGCGCAACCGTCAAGCCTTGCGCTTTTTCAAAATCGAACAATTTTCCTTTGAATGGGTCTTCGTCTTTGCCTCTGATATTGGATACGTAGTACGACTTCTGTTGGCTCAACCAAGCCTGATATTCTACCTCCGACACAATACGTACAATGCGACGCATACTGAAATGCCCATTACCACACAATTCGGCGCAAGCCAACTCATATTCAAATGTTTGCCAAAGTTGCTTGGTCGGGTCATCCGGGTCAGGTGCTTGATATTCTTTATATTTGCTCAATTCTTCTCGGTAATCTGCAGTTGTCTTTATAGGTGTAAATACAAAATATGTTGGCATCCCCGGCACGGCATCCATTTTCACGCGGAAGTGCGGCAAGTCAAAGTCATGCAATACATCTCGTGAAATAATGCGCACGCGTACTTTTTTATTGACTGGCAACACGAGTTCATCTGGGTGAAAATCATCTATATTTTTGAGGTCTGTCCAATCTTGTCCAACTGGGTTACTACCGCTGGTGAGTTTGTAATTTCGAGTCCCCAATTGTCCATCTGCACCCGGATAGCGCAACAACCATGCAAACTGATAGCCCATCGCTTCTACTTCTATTATTTCTTCATTTGGACCTACGTCAGCCATGATTTCGTTCCAAGCATCCAGACCATTGATAACTAAGAAAGCCATTACTACCGCCGGGATTGCCGTCCAAACCACTTCCAAGGTATTATTGTGGGATATAAAAGTAGCTTTTCTGTCTTTGCGACCTCTATATTTATAAGCGAAATAGAATAAAATAATTTGTGTAATGACAAATACTACACCTGTAAAGAAGAGTGTAATATTAAACATAGTGTCCATACGTCCACCGTGCGCAGATGCCGCTTGGTGTGGACCATAGCCCAGCATCCAATTTTTATAAACAAAAGCAGACACGACACACCCAACAAGAAATACAATCATAAAAGCCACCGAGATGATGCCTTGGCGTTTGTTGGTGGCGATTTGCATTTCTTCCTCGCCCTGAATTTTCTCTGCAAGTTCTGTCACTCGACCGATTTGAACCAAAATGATTCCGATGAGCAACACGCATATTGTGATGAGTAAAACCGTCATTGTTAATATAATTTAATTCAACTAACCTTTCAAAATTACATCTATTAAACCATTATAGAGGCAGAAGGATTACAGCTTTTTAGTCTTTAGAATAATTCTAAATAAGCAAGCCATTTAGATAATGTGCCTATTTTATTACGTGTGATGATTGATACTTTCTGCATAATAAGGGTCGTTCACAGGATCCAAAGATGCCTTTTCTAATTGTAAAAATACCACATACAAGAACAATCCTAAAAAGCCGAACATCGTCCCAAATTCTAATAAACCTGGAAAGTGAAAACCCATCATAAATTCTGAACCGTGACCTGCCATTTCTGCCGCATTTTCTGCTACAATATGCTCACCAGAACCCGTGCCGCCACCATGATGTCCCATTGCTTCTTGCGCCGTATGCAAAACACCGGGTTTAATCATTTGAAAATAATCAATCCAATGTCCTAAAAACACAACGATAGATGTGAAAACCAGTGTGCCGTACTTCCGCTTTGTGTCGTTGCGCATGAGGATAAAAAATGGAAACAGGAAATTCATAATTAAATTTCCATAAAATAAAACTGGAAAATGGTCGCGCCTTTCTCTGAAATAAACCGTTTCTTCCCCAATATTCGCATACCAAATCAGCATAAATTGCGAGAACCACAAATACGTCCAGAAAATACTGAATGCAAACATAAACTTGCCTAAGTCGTGCATGTGTTCCATCGTCACCTTTTCAAAATAGCCTAAAGACTTCAAAAAAGTGAGCGTTAAAATCGTAAGTGCCATCGCCGACACAAACCAACTGACCGCAGAATACCAAGCAAAAAGCGTACTATACCAATGCGCATCCACCGACATCACCCACTGCCAAATGATAGCTGCGCTCGTAAAACCGGCTACCGGCAAGAACGCTGCTGCATAAACTCGCATTTTGTGATGCTGTGTGAAAGCCGCCGTACCATTTATATCTTCATCCAACGACAATTGACGCAATCTATATGCAAAGAAAATCCATAAGCCTACAATCAACACCGTCCCAAAAGTGTACCAACCTCTATTTAAAAAAGAGGATTTACCTTGAAGCACGACATCTTTGGTCACTTCTGCTCCATCTGCCCAATGGTACAAATGATGCCAATTTGCCCACAAACCAATTATGACAACCAACATCAGCCCTAATCCTACGACCAGAAATAGCGAGTACGCTTCCCAAAGCCGCTTCAATACAGTGTGCCAACCTGCCCAAGCCGTAATGCAAACCGCTATGAAAAATAGAGACATGAGTGAAATCCCCGTGAAAAATACGGAATTATGCAGGAAATTAGACCAAAAACGGGTATGCAGGGCATCATCTTCAAAGAAGAAGGTAATCAATAGGCATAGCGCCCCCAGCCCTATCGTACTGAGTAACACTATTTTATGATTGGCTTCAAATTTAAATTGGTTCATTGTTTATAGTCTGTTATAAGTTCTTTTTATAAATAAAAGCCTACTGCTCACTGCCTACTGATTACTATCTCCCGGTGGGCGCTTTTTATTCGTATTTCTTTGCTTACCGCTGTCGTTTTGCTGGTCGCTTTGTACTGTTTTTACTTGCTCCGGTGGCGTTTGAGATTCCCCCGGACGAATCGCGTTTTGGTCAGGTGCTACATTTCCGGCGATGGCTTTAAATTGTTTTTCCGGCATTCCAAACACAGGGTTGAAGGTATTTGCATCCGCAGCATACTGCTTACTTGTGGTCTTTGCCTGTAACGAACGGATATAGTGAATCACTTGCCAGCGCTCTTCAAAGCTCAGTTTATCGTCATACGCACCCATTACATTTTTTCCATACATGATAGCATGATAAAAACGACCATTGGAAGCTAAATAAAAAGTGTCTTGCATAAAATTAGCGGGTGCCGCCGGATATTTTACATTCGGATTTTCCTCGCTTACTAAATAGCCATTGCCATCGGCTTTCTCACCGTGACAAATCGCACACTGAGAAATATATAATTGCTTACCTCTTGCCAAACCGCCCGCCGAAATCGGAAATGGATTGCTGACAATTTCTTTGGACGCGCGTGTACGTTCTTCTTCTGTATCAGAATAGTGGTACGGGACGTGACCATTGAGTGGTATAGCTATGGAATGCGTGTTCGTACCGCCGCGCAGACTAGTGTAAACCTCTTCATAATCAGCAGAACTTGCCGCCGCATACCCCGCGTATCCTCTCGGAACCGTACCTGACACTGGCAACTTCGGATTGGACAATGACTTCCGTTTCATTACACTTTCATCGTCCCATGTATTTAAATAATACTTATTGTAAACATTACTTTCGTAGGCAATCGAGTGCGCCATATCTGGCATATACTCGTGTCCTGTATGCTCTCCGCCAGCGGGACCACAAGCATTCAGCACGATTACCGCTGTAAGTATAATTATAAAATATTTCAGTTTTTTCATTACAATATAATTAAAAATAGCAATTAAATTAGCTTTTGATTTACTTCTACCGCATTCGTTACATTGAAAAAAGATTTCAACTTATCTACCAATTCTGAACTGGCATTCGTCGTATCAAAAGCAATACAAAATTTATCATCTGTAATCCGGTCATCTAAAGTCGGATTGGTTGTACCCGGTGCCATTCCACAAACGGTGTAAAATGTAACCACCATTCCAATCGCTGCAAACAACACCGTCAATTCGAATGTAATCGGAATAAATGCTGGTGCGGAAAAGTAAGGCTTGCCACCAAAAATCATGGGCCAATCCCGCGTAAAAATCCAGGTCATCGCCAAAAAAGCAGTCAACGTACCGAGCGCTCCATACATAAAACCAGCGATGTGCAGACGGCTTTCGGCTAAGTGCAGCGCATGGTCAAGTCCGTGTACGGGAAATGGCGTGAACACATCCAGAATTTCCAAATGTTCGTCATTGGCTCTGTGCACGGCATCCAGCAAGATGACTTCATCATCATATAAACCGTAGAGTACTTCTTTATTCGTTAAATTAGCCATGCTTTATGCGAATTATTACGATTTTTCAATATTTTTTTAAACTGCCTATTATTTTTGTAAAAAAATTGCCCCTCCGGTTCTGCACTTTTTTCATCCCGTATCGCATAATTGGAACGCGGATGACGCGGATTTAGCGGATTAACGCGGATTTTTTCTTTATTTATTAATCTCAAAACTGTCTGCTGCCTACTGCTCACTGGAAACTGCCTACTGATGCGCCTCATCCCCATTTCCATTAGCCGTTATGGCTATCGGGTCTTGATTATGTGTAGGTTGCTTCACTGCTTTTGGACCGACGTACTGGTCACCTGCTACTTTCAAAATAGACTTTACTTCGGCTGCGGCTATGACTGGTGCTACTCTTGCAAAAATCAGATACAGTGTAAAGAACAAGCCCAACGTGCCTGTAAAAATGCTGATTTCTACCCAAGTCGGTGTATAATAACTCCAGCTGGAAGGTAAATAATCGCGCGCTAAAGTCGTTCCGATAATTACAAAACGCTCAAACCACATCCCGATATTTACAAAAATAGACATTACAAATGTAACTACAATATTACGACGTAGGCTCTTCCACCAGAATATCTGCGGAGACAGTACATTACAACTCATCATACCGACATACGCCCACCAGTAAGGACCAAATACGCGATTGTAAAAAGCATACTGTTCATATAAATAACCAGAGTACCAAGCGATAAATAACTCAGTCAGATAAGCCACGCCCACTATCGTACCCGTCACCAGAATGACTTTATTCATACTCTCAATGTGCGCCAGCGTGATATACTCTTCCAGTTTAAAAACCTTCCGCGTCATAATCATCAGCGTCAATACCATTGCAAAACCAGAAAAGATAGCCCCAGCTACGAAATAAGGTGGGAAAATCGTGGTGTGCCAACCCGGAATCACCGAAGTTGCAAAGTCAAAAGATACAATCGTGTGCACCGACAATACGAGCGGCGTAGAAATACCTGCCAACACCAATGATAAACTCTCAAAACGTTGCCAGTGCTTGGCTGCACCTGTCCAACCGAACGAAGCGAAATTGTACATTTTCCGACGGAAGCCCTTGGACCGGTCTCTCAAAGTCGCCAAATCCGGTACCAAACCTGTATACCAAAACAGTAAGGAAACGGTAAAATAAGTCGAGATGGCAAACACGTCCCACAACAGCGGCGAGTTGAAATTCACCCAAAGTGGACCCCGCGTATTCGGATATGGAAAGATGAAAAATGCCAACCACACCCGTCCCATGTGAAAAATTGGGAACTGCCCGGCGCAAATTACTGCAAAGATAGTCATGGCTTCCGCTGCTCGGTTTACGCCCGTGCGCCACTTCTGCCGGAACAGCAACAAAATCGCCGAAATCAACGTCCCTGCGTGACCGATACCAATCCACCATACAAAGTTGGTAATGTCCCAAGCCCAGCCAATCGTACGGTCAGAACCCCAAGTGCCGATGCCATAAAACACCGTCCAAGCGATAGCAAACACGTACAAACCCAATCCTGCGACGGCAACTATAAAAGCAATCACCCACATAAGACTGGGCGTGCGCTCGGAAGGGGCAGAGATGTCTTCCGTTATCTGGTGGTACGTTTTGCCGCCTTCTATCAGCGGTTCTCGTATCGGAGATATTACTGCGTGCGTCATCTTTTATATTTTTACAACTATATTTTCAATTGTCAATTTACTGAAGCACATTTTAGTTTTAAACGCAGCGGGCGCAGAGCCAGATAGCTATCGGCTTTGTGTACTGCCAACTGCCAGCTCAAAACTGCCTACTGATTATGCTTCTAATTCCTCATTCCGATTATTCACTTTTGCACCGTACAGTACAGAAGATTGCGTATTGATTTCTTCCAACACCAAATAATTCAGCGGGCTTTGCGCTTTTTTCACTACATCGCCTTCTTTATTATTTCGGTCACCGAATGTAATTGCACCTGTTGGGCAAGAAGTTTGACAAGCCGTACGCACATCCGAATCCGTCAGTTTACGTGCCTCGCGCTTCGCTGTCAATTTGCCTTCTTGAATGCGCTGCATACAAAAGCTACACTTTTCCATTACACCGCGAGAACGCACCGTTACGTCGGGATTCAACACCATGCGAGTTAGGTTGTCTGCGTAAAATGTCATTCCCTTCTCGTTTTCTACTGTCGGGTCTTCTTTATAATTGTCATTGTACCCAAAAATATCCGCCGTTGTAAAATCTAACCAGTTGAAACGGCGCACTTTATACGGACAGTTATTGGCACAATAACGCGTACCGATACAGCGGTTATAAGCCATTTGGTTAATCCCTTCCGAACTGTGCGTGGTAGCTGCCACCGGACAAACGTTCTCACAAGGCGCGTTATCGCAATGCTGACACAACATCGGCTGATAGACCACATTCGGATTTTCAAAATCGCCGTAGAAATAGCGGTCAATGCGCAACCACGTCATTTCATGGTGACGCGACACTTCTGTTTTACCTACAATCGGCACATTATTTTCAGCCATACAAGCCACTGCACAAGCACCACAACCGATACATGAATTCAAATCAATGTGCATCAGCCAGTGATGTCCTTGTCCATACACATCTGTTAAATAACGGTCATATGGGTATAAAGTGTTGGCATTCAAATCCTGTGCTTCCGTTCTGCGCTCTGCCACGTATTCTACCAGTTCTTCTACTTCTTTCAAATTGCCTTGGAAAATGATAGAGCGTTTGGTGAGACCACCTTGAAAACCTTCGCGGCTGAATAAATTGGCATTCACTACTTTTTCATCCACATTCAGCGACTTTTTCGTCTGTGGGTCAATGGCTTGCAAGCCCATCGAGTGGTGATACTGCACCGTCGGGAAGTCCGTATCTTCTCCTACACTATCTGAAATTGTTAAATTTGTTGCAAAATATTGCGTCTGTCCTTCGTCGTCAATCGTGAGCCAAGGGTACACATTCACCCCTACTTTACTATCTTTTGATTTGTTGGCAAAACCATTCATATCCCGACCGTAGCCGACTGCCAAACCAACCGTACCGGGCATTTGTCCAAACTGCCGAACCACCGTACAACGCTCCTTCGAGCCATTCACTTCTAATTCTACGATATCCGCCGTTCCTTTTACTTCTTTTTTATTTAAATCTTTGAATGCCTTATAATCGCTACCGCCGTCCCAGCCCACTGGAATCGTCAAATAATTGCCCCAAGAAGCGCGCGTCACTGGGTCTGCCATTTCCATCAGCCACGGATTGCCCGCGTATTGACCACCACCGGCTTGTACCGTTTCAAAGAAAGAAATTTCCAGTTCCGTTTTTTGCGGTTTCCGTACTCTCGCTGCTGCTGCATTGATGTCGCCACCAAAGTCAAACGATTTCGCTTCTTCTGGAATTTCAAAAACACCGTCGTGCAACGTGCTATCCCAAAATGCTTGAAACGTAGTAAACCTACCTTGAAAACGGAATAAATTATCTTGCCAATATTTTTTCAAATAATCATAATACGGCTGTTCGGATGTAGTGTTCAACGTCGCACTTGCTGCCCAGCGCAAGAGACTTTCTTCTTGCTGACGGGTTTTAAATAAAGGTGCAATCGTCGGCTGCATCAAGCTGAATTGTCCACGCTTCGCCTCGGCATCTCCCCAACTTTCGAGGTAGTGGTGCGTCGGGGTTGCGTAGTCACAAAGCATCAATGTTTCATTCGGAATCATCGAACACGAAATCTTCGTGCGCACTTTTTTCATCCCATCTGCAAAGCGGTCACTCGTAGGTAAATCCCAAGCTGGATTCGCACCATCCATTACAATTAACGCGTCCACTTGCCCATTATTCATGGCTTGCGCCAAACGTCGAATCGCGCGGTCGCTGCCCTGCCGTTGCAAAGAAACATTGGCAAAAGTAATCGTGACACCGTAGCTGCCGAGCATATTATTGATGCCATTCACCAGCACTTGCTCTCCAATATTATTTGAACCAGAAACCACTAATGCACCACCACGATTATCTGCGAGTTCTTTTGCAATTTTCTTTAATTTGTTCGTTTTTTCGGCATCCAGACTTGGACCACCGATGGTTGTACCGCCCGTCAATTTTGCCACTTCATTATAAACTGCTACAATCGCTGCGCCTTGCTCAGATGGTTTGATAAGAATGCGATTATCAGCATTAGAACCCGTCAACGTCATATGGCTTTCCACTTGAATGTGGCGCGACATTCTTGGGCTTTTGGTATCTACTTTGCGATTTACAACATATTGTGCCGCATATTCTATCGGAGAAATCCAAGTACCCAGAAAATCTGCATCAAAACTCACAATCACGCGCGCTTGGTCGAATCGGTAATTTGGTACGACTGGCTGTCCGAAACACTGGTTATTCGCTTCCAACAACGCCGAACTGGAGACGGGATCGTACATCACCACTTCCGTGTTCGGAAATTTCGTTCTAAAATCTTCAATCGCTCGCTTCGCAGTTGGACTTAAAATTGTATTTGCGACAATGCGAATGCGCGAACCGGCATTCAACTTGCCTGTAATTTCTCGGTCAATTTCTGCCCACGTCGGTCCTTGTTTGCCCTTTTCTCTTTCAATCTTTCCACCTTTCACGCGATACGGACCTGCCAAACGACTGGTATCATATAGGCTCAACACGCTTGCTTGCGCCCGTGCGTTCGTGCCGCCGCCCGTGACGACGGATAAGCTGTTGCCTTCAATTTTGATGGGACGACCTTCGCGTGTTTTCACTAAAACTGGGCAATAATCGCCGCCTTGTACAAACGTGGAAGCGTAGTAAGTCGCCACGCCCGGCACAATTTCATCCGGCTTCACGACATACGGAATGGCTTTGCGTACTGGAATTTCGCAACCTGCTGCCAGCGTAGCCGCACCTAATCCAAAACCCAGATATTTTAAAAAATCCCGACGGTTTGTGCCAACTTCCATTGCATTTTGCTCGGAAAGCTGGTCTACAATCGGCAACTCTATAAACTCTTTCTGCACGATTTCCTGATAGGACGGGTCATTCGTCAATTGTTCAACCCCAATCCAGATGTCATTATGATTATTTTTCATATCGTGTTGAGACTGCTTATTTTTTTGTTTTAAAGTTGAAGTTTCGAGCTAGGAGGGCTTAAACCCATTAACCTTTCACCCCATCACCCTAATAATGGCATTGCTGGCATTCTAATCCGCCCACATCTTCTACCGTTACTTTGTTGCGCGTACCGTTGGCGATTTCTTTGTGATATTTTTCGTAGTAATTTTTGTAGTAATCGTTGTCGTTGAATTTCACTTCCGTCTGGCGGTGGCAATTGATACACCAACCCATCGAAAGCGGCGAGTGCTGGGCAACGACTTCCATTTCCTCTACCTTGCCGTGACAAGTTTGGCATTCTAACTGACCGACCGAGACGTGCTGCGCGTGATTGAAATACACATGGTCTGGTAAATTGTGAATGCGTGTCCATTCTATCGGACCTTGTATTTTATTGTCGCCGTTTTCAGGATTTTTTAGAGCTGCTACAACTCCCTCCCACTGGTCATTCATTATTTTTTCGCCCATTTGACCCAGCGTTCCATTATTTGCCTCTACGTAAGTATCAGAAATCCATTTTTTATAAATCCGCTCTATCTCTTCTTCACTCAAGTTGTCATAATTTGCAATGTATTTATCCGTACTTGGGTCATAGCCAATAGAAGCAAAAATTTTGGTCAATTCCGCCGTGCCATATTGCGAACCAACTTCAATGGCTTTGTGGCAATTCATACACGTATTAGTTTGCGGAATGTTGGAATGCTTACTTCGGCGAGCGCCATCGTGGCAATATTGGCAATCAATCTTCTGCTGTCCTGCATGAATAGCGTGGGAGAATTTAATTGGCTGCCCTGGCTTGTATCCTTGCTGACGACCAAGTGCTATCGCATTATTCACCGTCGTGTAACCGCCTAAAACTACTAATGCAAAAATGACAAATCCAATCACGCCCTTGCTGGTCAGCGTCTGCGCCAACGTGCGACGCGTAACCGGGAAGCCTGTATCGCGGGTTTTGATTACATAATCCAAGTTGGAAATAATACGCGCCAGAACTATTGCAAAAATGACAAGAATCAAGGCGATGACGACGAAAAGTGGAGTATTAGACCCTCCAGATTGTGCACTTTCTTCTCCAGGAGGAGGGGGAGGAGGTTTTGGAGGTCCATAAGTATCCGTATACACACCATTTATGTAGGCAAGTATATTTTCAATCTGCGCATCCGTCAGGTTGGTGAAGTTGCTCATCAGATTAGGCTTCCACTCATTCCAAAGCACGGTTGCGCGTGGATGACCAGTTGCAATGAGTGCTTGCGAATTGCGAATCCAAGCGTATAAATCCGTCCGCGGATAATCTGCCCAACGTTCCTCCACGCCACCGAGTGCCGGACCCGTCAGTTTGACTTTCATGTTGCTGGCGTGGCAAGAATTACATTGCGCTTTAAATAAAGCTTTCCCTTCATCTAAATTGACAGTACCAGCGGCGTCTTGTGCGACCATTATGCAAACAAACAGCAGCAGCAGCGCGGTGGAACAAATGCGGTAAATCAAAAATCGAATCACCATAATATATTGAGCTTTGAAAGTATTAAATGGGTTAACAACATCGTCACAGATTTGTCAACGCGACAAAGATATAACGTGCTTTCTTCTTTTAACAATAAATTTTAGAAAGCGTTAACTATTTAGATTAGCTCTAAACAATTAGCTAAGTCATTGACAATGTTGCTGAAAAATAAAATTTGGTCTTCTAAACTAATAGAAAGGAAAGTGCGAAGAAATGTTAGCAAAAAGTTAATTTATTTATTGTTTTTGGTTTGAAATTGAAAATAAGATGCCAAATGCCAGACAATAGATTTTAGACAATAGACTTTAGAAATTAGATGCCATCCCGACTACTGTTGAGGAGATTAGAAGATGCCAGACTGGAACTTATCCCTCTCGAACATTAACATCAAACAAAAACTTCAAACCGCCACCGACGCTTTGATATGCGGATGCGGCTCGTACCCAATTAATTCAAAATCTTCATATTGAAAGCTAAAAATATCCTTTACCGCTGGATTTAATTCTAATCGTGGTAATTCCCTCGGCTCACGAGACAATTGTAATTGTGCTTGTTCGATATGGTTAGCATATAAATGCACATCGCCAAAAGTGTGAATAAAATCGCCTACCTCCAGGTCGCACACCTGCGCCACCATGTGCGTGAGCAGCGCGTAGGAAGCGATATTGAAAGGAACTCCGAGAAAAACATCCGCTGAACGCTGGTATAACTGACATGACAATTTCCCATTTGCGACGTAGAATTGAAACAGCGCATGACACGGCGACAACGCCATCTTCGGCAACTCCGCTACATTCCACGCACTCACCAGAATTCGGCGAGAATCGGGATTCGTTTTTAATTGTTGTATCGCTTGTTCGATTTGATTGATGGTTTGTCCATCCGCGCCTTGCCAGCTAATCCATTGTTTGCCGTACACGGGACCGAGGTCGCCGTTTTCATCCGCCCATTCATCCCAAATGCGCACGCCATTTTCGTTTAAATATTTCGTATTCGTATCGCCTTTCAAAAACCAAAGTAATTCGTATATAATAGATTTTAAATGTAATTTCTTCGTCGTCACCAAAGGAAAGCCTTCTTGTAAATTAAATCGCATCTGATAGCCGAATACGCTGGTCGTGCCGGTGCCAGTGCGGTCAGATTTTTGGGTGCCGGTTTCTAAAATATGGTTTAAAAGATGATGATATTGTTTCATAATTGTTATGCGTGATTTGGGATTTGTGAAACGGGATTGGGTGGTTCAAATTCAAAAATGGTTTGGAGCCAGGTGAGGAAGGTATCGGCTAAAAGTGCGTTGAGGTCGAAAACTTGCTGCGTAGCTATGCTTGTTCCGAATGGCAATTCTGGTTTTTCCTGCCAAGCAAGCCAAGTGTACATTTCCGCTTTTGTCCGTTTAATAACTGTAAAGCGATTCAATTCATTATCAATTAAGTCTTGTACAATCCTATTCGCTTTGGGCAGTAATAAATCTCCAATTGGCACCAGTTGTTTTAAGAAATCTTCTAAATATCCCTGATTTTGGTTATCGGGCATTATCCAAATACCAATTTTAGGTTTCCCTGTTATTTCAATAATACCATTTGCAGGTCGTGTACTTGGCAATCCATTATAACCTGCTTGCTGCAATATATTTTTGACAGATTCCCAGGTTGACTGTGCGTTTGCATCTGCATCAAGAATAATTCCAAAATTAGTTAAACCTTCCGTTTTTAGCACCGTTGGAATTCGTTCTTTTAATCCATATTTGCCATCGCCGATAATTGAGAATTGCTGTTCAAATTTCTTTTTTGTCTCATAACCTTTCGGATTTGACAGCCCTTTTACGATAGCCAAATTTGCAACGACGTGAATGTCCGTTTCACCTTCTACTAATAATCTTTGTACTGGGTTCATCTGGTCTCAATATTACTTTCCAAAGCCATTTCCAATTCTTCAATGTCGTATTCTACCGCGATAATATTATCTTCTTTTCTACTAAGTCGAAGGTAATTGCTCTTTCCGTGCCATTTTTCTCGATTGGCTATGGTAGAAAATGCGGAAACACAATCCGCACTGTGCGTGGTCACAAAAACCTGCGTATTTAATTGTCCAGAAAATTCAAAAATAATTTCCCACAATTTCTCTAAAACAGAATAATGCAAACCCGTATCAATTTCATCAATCAATAACAGATTATCTTTCGCCGAAACGAGTGCCATAGCGATGGTGAGCAAGCGATTCAAGCCTTCGCCGAAGTTTTTGAGGGAAACGGGAATTTTAGAATTTTTGGTGCGAACGCGAGCCGTATTGTCAATAATTCCTATGTCAATGATACTCGGCTCAATGATTTGTAATATTTGTATAACACGGTCTTTTTTGTCGGTCAAATCTATATTCGACCAAAGCTTTTTATTATCAAAATCAATACTGGCGGGGATGAAAATGGCTTTGTCTTGGGGGTATTCTTTATCACCTCTATCAAGTCCCCAATAGTTGATAAGAACGTCATCTTTAGGTCTGAATCCTTGGGTTCTTACATAGAAATCTATTTTTTTTGTATTATCTTCATTAACAATCAATTGAATATTGTTTATAAATATCTCGCCGCTAACGTATTGATATTCTATATGTGTGATTCCGTTTAATTTGCTAATTCTCTGTTCACTAAATAAAGAACTGAATGTTCTTAATGCTGACCCCGGATCCCAATCTCCTCTCTTCCAAATTATATTATTCACCACACTCGCATCGCCCTCACTCGCCCATATCCGCAGCGCTTCCAGCAGAATTGTTTTACCCGTATTATTTTTACCCGTTATCAAATTGACCTGCCCGAGCTTGGGTATTTCCAAGTCTTTAAAGAGTTTATAATTTTGAATATGCAAGGAATCTAATCGCATAAGCCCTTTTTTTTGAATCGTATGAGCAATTTCTAATAAAAAGTGTTCTATAACAATACGTTTGCTAATTCGATGTAATTTTCAGTAATGTTACAAATTTACGAACATTTCGCTGTGATTGCAATAAATAGAAAAGCGATGTACGCATCGTATTGTTGAATCAAAATTTATAATTCCCAAAAATGAACGTTATGAAAACGACTTGGCTTTTATGTATCGGTTTTTTATTGCAATTGTCAATTCAAGCGCAATCTTCTGAATGGAAATTGAAAAAAAAGGTGGACGACCTGAAAGTGTACTGCCGAAAAACGGAGGGTAGCAATATCGAGGAGATAAAGTTAAATTTTACTATCAACGCGCCGCTGATGAGTGTGGTGGCGCTGGTGAATGACGTGCCTGCTTCGACGGAGTGGGTGTACGCTTGCAAAGAAGCGCGGGTGGTCAAGCAGCTTTCCCCTACAGAGATGATTAGTTATGGGCGTGTGTCGGTGCCGTTTCCGTTGAGTGATCGGGATTATGTGGTAAAAAGTAAGCTTTGGCAAGATGCGAAAACAAAAGAGGTTTTTATTAATACGACACACGTAGCCGGTCAATTGGCGACAGTGAAAGATTGTGTCCGCCTTCCAAAAATGGTGATCAAATGGCGCATCAAGCCCATTGCTACTCAAAAAGTGCAGATTGAATACCATCTCGTGAGTGACCCTGGCGGCACGATTCCCGATTGGGTGGTGAATTTGGCGATTGATAAAGGTCCGGTTGATAAAGGTCCGGTCAGTTCTATCAAAAACATGAAGGAAATACTGCAACAGCCGAAGTACCGGGATGCAAAACTCACTTATATAAAGAATTTTACGAATGCGTCGGTGACTGCTAAAGCGAAAGTTGCCGGAGATTAATTTTTTTGTTATTGGCATTCCTATTCGTGCGCTCACGGCATAATTGGAACGCGGATGACGCGGATTGGGCGGATTTTTTGCGGATACCATGCTTCCCTCCTGTTTTTGATGTAAATACAATTTGATGTTGATGGTGGACACAGCAACAATGAAGTGCAATGTTTTAGATAATTTCAAAGTCAAGTAAAAAATCCGCGTTCCCATTACGCCATGAGCGCTCGCAACAAGAGAAGTAAGTGTATCGTATTTTAGAAATTCGCCACACTATATAAAAATAAAATCCGCCCAATCCGCGTCATCCGCGTTCCCATTGATGTTAGAAGTGCGCGTAACAAGAGAAGGAATAAGTGTGGCACATTTTGGAAATTCGCCACACTATATAAAAATAAAATCCGCCCAATCCGCGTTCCCATTACGCCATGAGCGCTCGCAACAAAAGGAATAAGTGTATCGCATTTTAGAAATTCGCCACACTATATAACAAGTGTATCGCATTTTAGAAATTCGCCACCCTATATAATAAAAATAAAATCCGCCCAATCCGCCTAATCCGCGTTCCCATTACGTCATGAGCGCTCGCAACAAGAGAAGTAAGTGTATCGCATTTTAGAAATTCGCCAAACTATATAAAAATAAAATCCGCCCAATCCGCGTCATCCGCGTTCCCATTACGCCATGAGCGCTCGCAACAAGAGAAGTAAGTGTATCGCATTTTAGAAATTCGCCACACCAATAAAACCGCAATCCTTTTCGCCGTGTTTGAAATGGTATTCTAAAAAGGAAACCTATGAAAACATGGTGTATCATTTTGCTGGGACTGTCCCTGCAAGTATCCATTTTTGCACAAAAAAATACGGATTGGAAACTAAAAAAAGAGGTAGAAGACCTCCAAGTATTTGTCCGCAAAAGTCCAACTTCTAATATTAAAGAAATCAAAGTTCGCTACATAGCAAATGCCTCGCTTTCCAATATTGTGGCTGCTTTGAAAGACATACCCGCATTTCCAGACTGGATTTATAATTGCATCGAAGCCCGTGTGCTGGAGCGTGTTTCAGACCTGGAGACGATTTATTACAGCCGTCTTGCGTTCCCTTTTCCGATGAGCGACCGCGATTTTATTGCAAAAAGCAAACTGTGGCAAGACCCGAAAAACAAGAATGTTTACATCAAAGTAACGGGCGATTATAATTATTTGCCAATCAAAAAAGACTTAGTACGCTTACCAAAATTGCAAATCAACTGGCACATCACGCCCCTCACTTCCAAAAAAGCGATGGTCGAATACCACATCGTAAGCGACCCTGGCGGCGACATACCCGATTGGGCGGTGAATATGGCGATTGACAAAGGTCCAGTGAATTCTATTAAAAACTTTAAAGAAATGTTGCAAAAATCCAAGTATCGCAACGCAAAGTTGACGTACATTCAGGAATTGCCCGAAGCGGCTTCCAGTGGTGCTACGAAATAATTCAAACCTTCAATCGGATTGTTTGTTAATGCTGTCTGTAAAATTTGTGTTCGCGTGTTCGTATATTCACGTAAAGCGCGCACAAGAACACACAAACACATGAACACATTTTATGAGTTATAAAAGCCTGAAAGCCGCCGTCTTAGATTTAGAAAAGCATGGACAATTATTGCGCATCAAAACCGAAGTAGACCCCAATCTGGAAATGGCAGAAATCCATCGGCGAGTATACGAGGCGCAAGGTCCAGCGATTTTATTTGAAAATGTAAAAGGAAGTCCGTTTCCGGCAGTTTCTAATTTATATGGCACAAATGAACGGACCGAATTCTTGTTTCGGCACACCTTGGAAAAAGTCCAAAAAGTTATTGAATTAAAAGCAGACCCGACTTATTTTCTGAAAAATCCTACTCGTTATCTTGGCACGCCGTTCACTGCTTTGACTGCGCTTCCGATGCGCAGCCGCTTTGGTGCGCCTATTTTATATGGAAAAACGACGATTGATAAATTGCCACAAATTAAATCTTGGAAAGACGATGGTGGCGCGTTTATCACTTTGCCGCAAGTCTTCACGCTGCCGCCAAATAGCAAAAATATGATGCAATCCAATATCGGAATGTATCGTATCCAACTATCTGGTAATGAGTATGTTTTGAATCAAGAAATCGGTTTACATTATCAATTACATCGGGGAATTGGTGTGCACCACACGCAGTACAACGAAATTAACGAGCCGTTCCGCTGCTCCATTTTTGTGGGTGGTCCGCCGTCTCATGCGTTTGCCGCGATTATGCCCTTGCCGGAAGGGTTGTCAGAGATGACTTTTGCAGGTTTGTTGAATGGGAGGCGTTTCAGATATGTGTGGGAAAATAATCAAGTGTTGTCGAGCGATGCTGATTTTGTAATCACGGGCATTATTCGCAAAGGCGAGAAAAAACCGGAAGGTCCGTTTGGCGACCACTTAGGTTATTACAGTTTGCAACATGATTTTCCTGTGATGGAAGTGGAAAATGTGTACCATCGGAAAGATGCAATTTGGCATTTCACAGTCGTAGGTCGTCCGCCGGCGGAGGATTCGGGATTCGGATATTTAATTCATAAAATTGTAAAATTGCTCACACCGCAGGAGTTTCCAGGCGTTTCTGAAATCAACGCCGTAGACGCGGCAGGCGTGCATCCACTTTTGTTAGCCATTGGTAGTGAGCGATATATGCCGTTTCGAGAACGAAAACCGGAGGAAATTCTCACGCAAGCCAATCACATTTTAGGGTCTGGACAAACGTCACTTGCCAAATTTCTATTCATTGCTGCCAAAGGGGACGACCCGAATTTAACCGCCAAAAATATTCCACATTTTTTCAATCATATTTTAGAACGAGTAGACTGGACGCGGGATTTGCATTTTCAAACTAAGACGACGATGGATACGCTCGACTATTCCGGCTCCGGTTGGAATGCGGGTTCTAAAGTGGTCATTGCGTGTTGTGGTGATAAAAAGCGCGAATTAAAAGCCGAATTGCCAGATAATTTTAATTTGCCAACAGGTTTTTCCAATCCAATATTTGTACAAAAAGGAATTCTCGCCGTTCAAGCGCAAAAATTTACAGGCGAAACTTCTTATCAAGATTGCGAACGACTCACTGAACATTTAAAACCCTTTGATTTACAACACATTCCACTGATTTTAATTGTAGATGACAGCCCATTTACAGCCGCCACTTTGAATAATTTTGTGTGGACGACTTTCACACGCGCCAATCCTTCTCATGATATTCATGGGGTGAATAGTTTTGTAGAATATAAACATTGGGGTTGTCGCGGTTCGCTCGTGATGGATGCGCGTATCAAGCCGCACCACGCGCCACCGTTGATTACTGACGCGGCAATCGCTCAAAAAGTAGATAAGTTATTTGCAGAAACCAATGTTTTAAAAACTTTATAGGTTTCAGATAATTTTGTATTTTCACGTTTCTCATTTCAAATTTCATATTCCCAGCGTGTTTGCACAAAAACATTATCCCGAACAGTTGCTTCCCGAAGAACTCGACGTGTACCTCGCACGCGGCTGGTATCGCATGGGGCAGAGTATTTTTACCACACATTTTCTTTGTTTTGGCGACCAGTTTTTCTCAGCCATCTGGATTCGGTTGTCGTTGGAAGGATATAATTACACAAAAAGTTTACGAAAAATTCTCCGTCGCAATAGCGAACGTTTTACCACCCAATTTGCCAAAGCGACCTTTACCGTAGAAAAAGAGCAATTATATCAACGGTACAAAGCGAATTTTTCGGGTATGTTGGCGCCGACTTTGAAAGATTCTTTGTTGGATGGTGAAGAATTTAATGTGTATCCCACTTATGAAGTAACGGTTTACGACGGGGATGCCTTGGTAGCGGTCAGTTTTTTTGATGTCGGAGACGATAGCGCGGCGAGTATTTTGGGCATTTACGACCCCGATTACAGTGTTCACAGTTTGGGTTTGTACACGATGTTGATGGAAATTGAGTTTTGTTTGCAAAATGAAATGCATTTTTTTTATCCGGGTTACGTCGTGCCGGGTTATCCTCGTTTTGATTATAAATTACGCATTGGAGGAGCGGACTATTATGACTTGACCACTTCTAATTGGCTGCCTTACAGCCAGTTACAACCTGAAAATATTCCCATCACAAAAATGCAGCGCAAGTTGCAAGAGTTAGAATATGTATTTCAAAAAAATGGCATTCCGTCCAAACAATATTTGTATCCGCTATTTGAAGCTAATTTATTCGCCTTCTGGCAAACGGAATATTTCGATTTTCCAATTTTTTTAATGTGCTATCCCAAAGAAAAAGCGAGTTCTTATTTTATTGTGGTGTATGATATTCGGCATAATGCGTATCATTTATTGGAATGCACACCGCTGGATGACTTGATGTTTTATGTGAATGAATCGTACGCGAATATGTTTGACCGAAAGCGGTTTTTCTTAGAATTGATTATCATAAAGGACCAACTTTTGCGCACTTCTAATACCGAACAATTAGCATTTACGCTGTTCAGTCTGGTCATCGGAAAACGTTTGAAATAAAATTCTCGTATTTACCTGTCGCCGTAATTCTCTCGTCTGATATTTCTGTTATTTGGCAGAATAAACAAGCATTTTTTGATAAGAAGATAGCAAATTGGGTTAAAAATAATCACACAACATGAGCGAACCAATCATAGACGACGTTTTTCAATCTGATGCAAAAAGCATTTTGGTAGAAGCCGACAAAGGCAAGCGTTTGCTGAATTTTTTGATTGACGCAGCGGCAATTAGCCTTTTGCAAACTGTTTTAGTAAATGTTTTTGCTACTTTAGCTTCTATTAGCTTTCCTGCTGTCTTTGAAAGTTATAAAGCTATTTTTGGATTTAATTTATTTGTCACTCCATTTTATTATTTGCTGGCAGAGCGTCTTTTCAATGGCAAAACGTTGGGCAAATTGGTTACCAATACCCGCGTTGTAACATTGGATGGCGAAAAACCAACCTTTATTCAACTGCTACAACGAAGTTTGGCGCGCACGATTCCTTTTGAACCGTTTTCTTATCTTGGAGATAAAACGAACGGCTGGCACGACCGCCTCTCCCAGACGATTGTCATTGATGAGGAAAAATCGGATTTGTCAAAAATAGAGGACGAACTCGTATAAAGTTTTCTCCCGCAGATTTCGCAGATGCCGCAGATTTTTTTGTCTTTTTTTTGCGTATTTGCGGGGGAAACACTATCTAACCTGTAATTTCTATAATTAATATGACATAGTACGCTGCGCCCTCTGCGAAAAACTTTGCGTTCTCTGCGGTTAAAAAAAGTGCCTTAAACAAAATCTTCCAACCTTCCCATCCTCCTATCCTCATAAAAATAAAATACACTTATGCAAGCTGCCTACTTCGACACTTTTCAAGCCCCTATTTCCATTCAAACCCTCCCCGACCCTACGCCTGCGCCCGACGGTGTGGTCATTCGCGTATTAGCTTCCGGCATTTGCCGCAGCGACTGGCACGGCTGGATGGGACACGATTCGGATGTACAACTCCCACACGTACCCGGACATGAGTTGGCTGGAATTATCGAAGTGGTTGGCTCCAATGTAAAACGTTGGAAATCAGGCGACCGCGTCACGGTTCCGTTCTGTGGTGGCTGTGGCTACTGCGAACAATGCAGCACAGGTAATCAACAGATTTGTGATAATTATTTTCAACCTGGTTTTACCGCGTGGGGTTCTTTTGCAGAATTCGTAGCGATTCGTTATGCGGATGTGAATTTGGTGAGACTGCCAGAGGCGTTGGACTTTGTGTCGGCGGCACTGTTGGGTTGTCGGTTTATAACCTCGTATCGAGCGATTGTTGCGCAAGCAAAAGTACAGCCTGGTCAGTGGGTAGCGGTGTACGGCTGTGGTGGCGTGGGTTTATCTGCGATTATGATTGCAAATGCCATCGGTGCGCAAGTGATTGCCATTGATATTTCAGAAGAGAAGTTGGCTTTCGCGCAAACGATTGGCGCACAAGTTGTTTTGAATGCAAAAAATATCACTAACATTCCAGAAGCGATAAAAATCCTAACGCACGGCGGCGCACACGTATCCATAGACGCGCTCGGCAGCACAGAAACCTGTATCAATTCTATTCTCAGCTTACGCAAACGCGGGAAACATATTCAAGTCGGTTTGATGACTGGAAATCACGCGCGACCCGCGATTCCAATGGGTCCGGTCATTGCAAATGAATTAGAAATTATCGGCAGTCATGGGATGCAAGCGCACCAATATCCGGCTATGCTGGACTTGATAGTTAAAGGCGTGTTACGTCCGCAACAACTTTTGGGAAAGACTGTTAGGTTGGAACAAGTACCGGAGGAGTTGATGGGGATGGATAATTTTGGTGGAATTGGCGTTTCGGTAGTGAAAATGGGTGATGGGTGATAGGTTTATAAGGTGATTTTCGCTCACAATTTTTTCCCAACCGGAGTGACGCAAAGCGTGAAGCGTTTAATCCTACCAATCCCAAAATCAAATAAATCAAGGTTCAGACAATTATGAAAAGAGTGATATTTGTAAGTACGATTTTAATTTTCATTTACGCTTGTAATACTTTCCAGGAATTGCCGAAACCTTCGGAAACAGGGACGTGGAAAACGCTGGAAGTGCCTGCCACGCCACAACAATTGGATGGCGATCCGCAAGCAGGCTTAAACTATTTGATTTACGGGAATTACATCGGCTCCGGCGTACCTTATGAATTTGTAAAGAAAAAGTTAGGTAACGAAAAAGATACAGTCTTCCACCGCACGGGCGACAATGCAAATGTGGCATACGGCGCGACGGTTTTTGCAGCTCCAAATGGTGTGAAAGTGATGAATGGCAATTGTTTTACGTGTCATTCCAGCGAATTTAATAACGAATTGGTGATTGGCATGGGCAATAGTTTTTCCGATTATCGAAAGAGTTTAGTGCCGTTTGTAAAATTGGTTTATTTGGGAATGGATTTAAAATATAATAAAAAATCGCCGGAGTGGCAAGCATATCAAGATTTTGGTAAATTTTCAAAGGCAATGGCTCCATACATTGAACTCAATCAACCCGGCGCGAATCCTGCATTTCGCCTCGCCGAAGCGTGTATGATGCACCGCGACCCCGTAGATTTGACATGGAAAGACGAGCCAAATTATAAAATTGCCGATTATCCAGTCGCAACAGATGTGCCAGCATTATGGAATGTAAAGAAAAAGAATGGTTTATATTATAACGGCGGCGGTCGAGGTGATTTTACAAAATTATTGTTTCAAGCCTCTGTTTTAGGCATTCCCGATAGCACAGCAGCGCGAGCAGCAGTTAATAACTTTAAAGATGTATTGGCGTGGTTGCGAACATTAGAACCTCCAAAATATCCCGCTACAATAGATAAAAATTTAGCATCCAAAGGCGAAGTTATTTTTAAGGACAATTGTAGTAAATGTCACGGCACGTATGGCGCAAATGAAACCTACCCGAATAAAGTCGTCGCGCTGGATGTAATAAAAACCGACCCGATGTACGCTTATTATGCAAAAAATTCGGGTATTTCTACTTGGTATAATAATAGTTGGTTTAGCAATTCCGAGCCAAAATCTTACATGGATATGAGTCAAGGTTACATCGCGCCGCCATTGGATGGTGTCTGGGCGACCGCGCCATACCTGCATAATGGCTCCATTCCTACTTTACAAGATTTATTAAACAGCTCACAACGTCCCAAATACTGGGAGCGCAGCGGCAATAGTGGCGATTTAGATTTTGAAAAAGTCGGTTGGAAGTACGTTGCAAAAGAAAATGCAAAAGGTAAATGGACGTATGATACGACCTTACCAAGTTATAATAATGTAGGACATTACTTTGGTGATAAATTATCGAAGGAGGAACGGACGGCGGTGGTGGAGTATTTGAAGGGATTGTGAAAAATATGCCATACTTTTGAAGTTCGAGATACATTTTATTGTTGAAAAATAAAATAGATTTTCGTATTTTTGAAAAAAGCCTTTATATGACTATTGAAAGGACAAAAGAAGAAGTTATTATAAGAGTATCTGGCTCGATGGATGCAGATAATTTACAGCGTATTATTGATTTTATTCGCTATCGGGAATTGGTTGCTCAAAGCCAGGCGACACAGGAAGGCATTGATGCATTGGCTATAGAAGTCAATACAAATTGGTGGAAACAAAATCGCTCCAGATTTATTAACCCATGAAAATTATTATTGATACCAATATTGTTTTCAGTGCTTTATTGAATCCTATCGGTCAAATTGGAGAACTCATTATTAATGCTCCGGAGAATATTGAGTTGTATGCACCCGACTTTCTTCGCATTGAATTAAAAAAACATAATGCCAAGCTCCTGAAATTATCAAAACTAAGCGAACCCGCACTGGACGAGCTAATCTACTTGATTACACGCAACATTCGATCCATTTCAGAAGAACAAATTCCGAGCGAAGTTTGGGCTGCGACTGAAAATATACTCCAAAACATTGATATTAAAGACACTGCTTTCGTTGCTTTAGCCAAGTGGTCAGAGGGCTATCTTTGGACAGGAGACAAAAAACTGGTGGGCGGTTTAACAGCAACAAATTTTGTAAAGTGTGTATCTACCATTGATTTTATTAGTTTGCACAAGCAAGATAAGTAATATCAAAAAACTATTCATTCTACATTTTTAATTCTTTCATTTCCTTTACCACTTCTTTCGTAATACTCGTCTCCGCTCGTGTATAAATGTAACTCTCTGGCTGGCTGATGCTTTTCGTATTAAACTGTTTTTCAGCTCTTTGCCAAAAATCCGTATCTTCGCCGTAAGCAATATTATTAAAACCATTTAGCGTAGTAAATACTTCTCGTTTGCCGAAAAAAGTAGGACCCAATACACATTCCCGCAGATTAATAATTTGATTAGGCTGGTAGTAATTTTTTACAAAAATTTCCTCGTTTGTATAAAATCCACCTTGCAAAATATCAATATCAGGATGGGATTCTAAATAATTAAAACGCACTTCTAAATGCCCTGGCTTGTATGCATCATCACTATCAATAAATGTGATATATTTGCCAAACGAACATAAAATACCGATGTTCTTCGAAAGTGCCAATTTGCGATTCTGGTGTTTTATGTATCTAATGTTTCGATATTTTGTAATATACTGATTGACAACTTCAAACGTATTATCATTGCTGCCGTCGTCTATCACAATCAATTCAAAATTGGTAAAAGTTTGCGCGAAAACGCTATCTATGCAGCGCAAAAGGTACGGAGCGCGATTGTACGTGCAAAGGATGATAGAAACGCTGGGTTTCGTGTCAAAAAAAAGGTTGGTCATAACCGATCGGCTTTAATGGTTATGGTTTTTATGGGGATAAGCATTGAAAACAACGGGATTTACAAGAAGGTTTTATTAATTTTCTTATCTTTCAATTGCCTAAAATAAAACTCATTATGAAAAAATACTTTTTTACACTATTTACAATTTTTTCTTTTTTACTAATTTATTGTAATCCAAGAGATAACACATTTTCTAAAACAACTGTAACAGAATCTACTCCCCCACCCGATTCACTCGCAGCCGAATTAGTTATTGACTTGACCAAATTACAGCAATTGGGTGATACCGTTCCTATAAAATATGATGCCTTTTTTAAAACAGCTAAAAAATATATTGGGTTTTCATTACAATTATTAGTGGATTCTATCATAACTGTAAATAAATTTGATACAACTGACGCAGTCGCGGTGTTTGAATGTGTAGATGGCTACCGCCCGACAATGCCGATTTCACTGGTTTTGGGTAATAAAAAAGGCTTTATTGCAACACGAGATTTAGACGCGCTCGCCGGTAAAAATTGGATTGATTCACTCGACAAAAAGATGAAACCGTTTTATTTAGTTTGGCAAGATGTGCCAAAAGATGACCACCGTTTCATGTGGCCCTATGGCTTGTACGCGATGCGATTGGTATCGGCTGGCACTGCATTTAAAGATGTGTATCCATTTGATGCACCGGAAATGGTAGCAGGTTTTCAGTTATTTAATCAAAATTGCATGAAGTGTCATTCGGTGAATAAAGTAGGCGGCGTAATGGGACCGGAAATGAATGTTCCTAAAAACATTACAGAATATTGGACAGATGAAAATATTATAGCTTTTGCTAAAAATCCACAGTCATTTCGGTATCGGAGTATGATGGCTCCTGTGAGTGGGGTTTCGGATGAGGAATTTAAAAATATATTGGATTATTTAAAATATATTGCAAAACATAAGATAGAATTATAAAATGCTACAAATAAAACCCATTCGCCTTGTTCAAATCACGGTCGCCGCACTTGCTGGAATTTATTTATTTTTAGTTGGAATGAATAACATTTTAGATTATGATGTTAATTTTGAATTTGCAAAGCAAGTAATGGGCATGAAAGATTTATTTGAAAGTAATGATTTGGACGAGTGGCGTGGTATTTCGCAAACGTGGGTAATTCATCTTTTTTACATCAGCATTATAATTTTAGAAATAAGTGGTGGATCATTAGCAATAAAAGGCGTTACAGATTTAATAAAAAATAGACGAAGTGAAACTGTTATATTTATACAAAAAAAGAAACTTGCGATTTTAGGAATTCTGATTGGGCTGATTTTATGGGCAGGTGTCTTTCTAATTGTAGCTGGCGAATGGTTTCAAATGTGGCAATCGAAAGTGTGGAACGCGCAGGAAACGGCTTTTGACTTATCAATTTTGTTTGGTGTTTTTATGCTAATTTTATTAAAAGAAGAATAGAAATCAGACCCCCGAAAATTTCCTATTCAGCAGTCTCAATGCAAAAATCCAAGGAATCCCATGAAAGACAAAATCTATCCAGTCTATAATTCCCATGCCGCTTGCACCACCCGAAATCCATTTAATTTTCCCCCAGATATGCGGCTCCGGCACGTAGGGCATCAATCCCAGCGTAAGGCACAATGCCAGCACAAATCGCCAGTCATTTATTAATTTAATTGCAAAACCTTTGATTGTTGACAATTTTATCGAATTTTGAACCAAAGTTACACAAAATGGAATCTTCTTTACCTATTACTCGCACAAAAATTGTACTGATAGACGGTTACACCATTAATCCCGGCGATTTGAGTTGGAATAAGCTCAAAGCATTGGGCGATGTGGATATTCACGACTATTCTACGCCCAAAGAAATTGTTACACGCGCCCGCGAGGCGGAAATTATTTTAGTAAATAAAGCCGATATAAAGGAAGAAATATTACAGCAATTACCAAAACTGCGCTGCATTTGCGTGACAGCCACAGGTTATGATAATGTAAACATTGTGTATGCAAAAAGTAAAAATATCACCGTTTGTAATGTAAGCGGATACAGCACAAATGCAGTAGCACAGCACGTTTTCGCATTATTATTGGAATTAATAAATCAAGTTGGAAAGCATAATGAAAGTGTTCAAAAAGGCGATTGGTCGCGTAGTCGGGATTTTTCGTATCACCTTTCGCCTATCATAGAATTATCCGGAAAAACAATGGGCATCTATGGTTTTGGTAAAATCGGGCAGCAAGTAGCGGATATTGCAATGGCTTTTGGTATGAAAATTCTCGCTACGCACAAGCACCCGAAGCGCGACGCTCGTGCTGGCGTAACGTTTGTTTCGTTGGAAGAGTTATTTGCGCAAAGCGACGTTATTACATTGCACGCACCTATGAGTAATGAAAATAAAGCAATTGTAAATAAAATCCTACTTTATAAAATGAAGCCCAGTGCTTTTTTAATAAATACGGCACGCGGCGGTTTAATTAAGGAAGCAGATTTGAAAGAAGCATTAGAAAATAATATGCTGGCTGGAGCTGGATTAGATGTGTTGTCAGAAGAACCGCCTAAAGATGGTAATATTCTAATAGGCGTAAAGCATTGTACAATAACGCCTCACAACGCATGGAGTGCTTTAGAAGCCCGCGAGCGACTGCTGGAAGAAACGGTGAAAAATGTAGCAGCATTTCTGCATGGCGAGCCGAGAAATGTGGTAAACGGTTGAAATAAGTGTGGCGTCCCGCTATTTCGCGGGATGCCATACTTAAAATATTATTTACTCACCAATAATTTCTGCGAATACTGCTTTCCATTTACATCCAATGTAACGATATAAACGCCCGCTGCTTGTTTGGACACATCCAACTCCGCTGCGTGCAAGCCCGGAAGATGAAATTGATTGGCAACAATCGTTTTTATTACGCGCCCATTTATATCATATAATTGGAGCGTAACTTTTTCACCTACCACTAAGGTATACCCGATTTTCACTTTATCCGTAGCCGGATTCGGTGCTATCGGGTATAATTGATTTTGAATAGATTGGAATTCCGCTTTCGTAGCAGTCGTTTGATTTTCAAATACTATATTTTCATCCCCCGGTTGATAAGAAACCCAAGCCAGCGGCAAGTAATACATTTCATCGGAAGTACGCTCACCCCAACTGACAAACTTTGGTGGATTATTCGGGTTGGTAGGATTATTTACTGTATTATCATATTTTGCAAAAGCATGCACAACCGTACCCACTGGCAACATAATGGGCTTTTTAAATGAATAAGTACCCTGCCAATTAAAATCCCATTCATTGATTTGAATCAAATTCACGGTATCTTTATTCGGCTTCACTGCATACACTTTCCACCATTGTCCTAATTTGTGCATGTGCGGCGTGATATTCAACAAACTTACATCTTCCAAAAAAGTGTAAATACCATGAAATTCTTTTACTTGATTAGCCAGAATAATGAATGGACCATTTACAAGTGTGCTTGGCAAGGGTACCATGATTGTACCTTTTATAAAACGCGTTGCTGGTCGCTTTGCAAAAAATAAATTAATGGTCGTAGAATCCTTTTGGTCAATCGGGCTGGGTGCATAGTGCATCTGGATTTTCAAATCAGCGCCCGCAGGCATCCGTTGTGCGATATCATTCGAATACACTAAAGGTTGCATACCAGGCACATAGCCGGGTAATTGAATACTTAAAGCAGTAAGCGTACTGTTATTATCGTCTCCATATTCATATCCATACGCTGGCGTGCGGGCATCAGCGGCTCTGGCAGTGCCTGTCGTATCAGAACTTACCAGGGCGTGGTGCACGATTGACTTATTGCCCGGACGAATTTCCAATGCCACCAAGTCCTTCGCTTGCGTCAATCCAGTCGGCAATACAAAATAACGATACTCATCTTGATTATTACCTTTATGCACATAAGCTTCCTTAAAAGACAACACCAAATCAGGCGTACCTATCTGGGAACCCGTGGGAAAAATGGGAAGCGGCGGCTCCAAATCAGGATTTCCCTGCGGCGTACCTTTTGCCACCCAGTCTGCTATTTTCTGAATTTCTGCTTCCGTCAAATAATTCTCGCGCTGGTAATTTTGATACGTATGATCTGGTTTCCAAGGCGGCATATATTTGATATTTGTCACATATTGTATCATGGGTGCCCAAGATTTTACCTGCGTGTAATTGGTCAGCGGAAAAGGCGCGACTTCCCCTTGACGGTGGCAAGTCGTGCAGTGATTGTAGATAATTGGCGCAATGTGTTCACTAAAATTGACCTCTTGCGAGGAGGCATGGAAGGCAAAGCAGCCAAATAAAATAAGGTGTATTATCTTTTTCATATTGTTTGGATTAGAATAATATTAGATACGTAAAGTCGCAAAAAAAGTTTCAGTTTCCGATCCCGATTTACCGTTCATTCAAATTTATTAGGCAACCTACTGGTTCTGTTTCTTTTACAACTATAGATTTTCCAGCTTTGATTGCTTTCAACGCCTCTTCTAATTCCGCCGTTGTGGTCACCGCCCGTTTTTTACCCACCCGAAAATAAGTATCATCAATTCTACCTTTGTATAAAATTTCATTACAAACTTGATTATAAACAATCACTTCCGGCGTAACGGTTGCGCCTAATTTTTTAGTAATTGTTTGAAAATAATCCGATTTTAATAGGAAAGTAACCGCATATTTTTTGCGAAATGTTTCTATTTGTTCGTCGCGTGTGTTGGGAAAAAGTCCAATAAAACCAATCTTTTTAGTAGAAAACGTTTCGTATAAGCGATTCAACGTCGGCGTATAATTTTGACTGATTACACAGTCTTCTCGCAGGAATAGATATATTGTAATGCTATCTTTTTGGCTATAGCCAATATTTTGAAATAATAAAAACAGTAGAAAAATGTAGATTGCTTGCATGGTTGTCTGCTTGGTTGTTTTGACTATACCCGCACCCAAAGGTTTAAATCAAAGTTGCAGATAAAATTATTAAAGTGAAAATGAATTCAACGAATGGTCGGGAAATTTCAATAAATGGAAATTCAATTAACTTAAAAAGCGGATTATTCCATTGACAAGATGATTAAAACTAACAGAGCGATTTTGTTGTATATTCATAAATTTAGGAATCTCTTTGGATGCTAATCCTTTTTGGAACGGAGGAATCAATCTTTTTAACTCTACTGAAGGATTTACGACGGTGTCCGGGTTTCTGAACAGTACCTTATTTTTATAACTAACGGCTTTAAATTTTGAATAAACTTTTTCTATTGCATCTAAATCACCGATATACCAGGCTTCCAATTCATAGCAAGCAATACGGATCAAATTATCTAGTGCAGCATTCTCTACTATTAAGTGTTGAATTTTCTGCTTTAATTCAATGCAATTATTACTATCTTGGTCTTGAATTACAATAACTTTACAAGGTTTATTATAATATTGATAGGCACGAACTCTGGATGGAAGCTGTTTATGCAAATCTTGTTTACCTTCGTGTACCCTTACAAAACAATTACCTCCTATTGCGTATCCTTCTGGCAAGATTTGAGGAAGAATTATTAATAAAAGATTTTTCATTGATAATTCTTCTACTAAAATTTCCACAAGCTCTTCTTTTAAGGGTATTGCCGCATCCATTTAATTAATTTTGCCTACTGATTCGTATGGATTACTCCCCGTAAAATAATCTTGTTTCCATAAATAACCGAGTTGATTGCCTTCTTTGTAAAGAGCGGTTATTAATTCGTCTCCGCTTGCTCTTTTAATTTTTGAATATCCACCTTCTTTGACTATCCAAAACACTTCTTCTAAGGAAGCTGCATTTAATAAATCGGGTGAATGCGTAGAAATCATAACCTGTCCGCCACGTTCCGCATAAAGTCTGAATTCCTCCAAAAGTTCCGAAAGCAAAGTTGGATACAACTGATTCTCTGGGTCTTCGGCACACAAAAGCGGGTGGGGATTGGGATCGTGCAGTAATAAAAGATAAGCAAACATTTTGATAGTACCGTCAGACACATATTTTGCAATGAATGGGTCTTGAAAGGTTCCGTCTTGAAATTTAAGAATAATTCTTCCATCTACCGTTTCAGCCGCTTCGACATCTGTAACGCCAGGAACCCTTTCTTTCATTTTTTCTAAAACTTGTTGAAAAAGATCTCGGTGATTTTCAAACATGAATTGTGCTACAAGTGCCAAATTTTGACCTTGTGGAGATAAATGTTCAGCGTATCCAGCTTCTTGGCTGGTGCCTGCTTCCGTTATATGAAAATCAAACAATTGCCAACTTTCTATAAAATTACGAAACGCGCTTGCAGCTTTGAATCGCTCAAATTGTCCCAAACCCTTAATTGCCAAAATATCTGGAGATGCTAATGTTTGATGTTCTCTGGTCAACTCTTCATCTGGCTTATCAAAATCCTCTTCATTAGCAATCGCATATCCTTCTCCATGAGCGAAACGAAGAAATTGAAAAGGAGATCCATAGCTACCTCGCTTATATTGTAATATTTCTTTTACAATAATAGGTTGTTTATTATTTTCACTTATTTCTAAAATGTAAGTAACTAATCGGCTTTTGCCGGCAATAGGCAATCGAAATTTTAACTCAATCTCAATACTTCCTTTTTTTCCTCTACTTATTACTTCCTTAAAACCGCCCCTTTTTTGCAAAGCTTGTCGTATGTTATTATTAAGTGCATCACTTAAAAAACCAAGCACATCAAATAATGTACTTTTCCCTACGCCATTTGCACCCACAAAAATTACAAGCTCAGGCAGGCTATCTAGCTGCAAGTCTTCAAATACTTTGTAATTTTTTAAACGAATACTTTCTATTCTCATATTTTTCCATCTTGACCGTAAATTTAGCAACTTTTCAGAATTTATTCTTCCACATCATACTTTCTACCGGCTTATCAGTCCGCTGATTATATTTAGCATTTTGTTTTTTATTGTAATAATTTTCAATATCGCCATCTACGCGGAAGTAAATAAGTTGTCCAATCGGCATTCCAGCGTACACGCGTACGGGCATACTCACGGAAATTTCCAGCGTCCAATGATTGCAAAATCCCACGTCACCCTTACCCGCCGTAGCGTGAATGTCAATGCCTAAGCGCCCTACACTCGATTTGCCTTCGAGAAAAGGAACGGAATTATGGGTTTCTGTATATTCTTCCGTCACGCCGAGATAGAGTTTGCCGGGTTGTAATACAAAGCCTTCTGTGGGTATAATAAAATGCTCGATTTCATTATGTTGTCGAGCATCTAATATTTCATCTTTGTAATTGGCTAAATGTTTTCCGAGATGCACATCGTAGGAATTCGTACCGAGATATTCTCGATTATAGGGTTCAATTATAATTTCGCCATTTTCGATGGACTGTAAAATTTTTTTATCGCTAAGAATCATTCGGTTTCATTTTAGCCCGCGAAATTAGAATCTTTTTGGTTATTACATCATTTAGCATTCAAAATTTAAAAAGCTGTCTACTTTTTAGAAAACCACTCTTTCACCACTGCCTCCGCAGGTTTACGATTGGGCGTAAAATCATCATTTTCAATGCCGCGATGCTCAATGTAAGAAGGGAATTTCCACCACAAAATACCGTCAATCCAAGATTTTTTGTGAATACTTTCCAACACAATTTTATAACAAAGTGCCTGATGCGTACCAAAATACGGCGTGTTATCACTTGCAGCGTGCGGCATGAGCCAAGGCGTTTTTACACTTTTAAAACCAATTTCTGTAAAGATGAAAGGTTTATTATGTTTTTGAACGATTTTTTCCATTTTATTTAATATTTTGTCAAAACCCTCACGCAGCTCTTGTTCGGTCGCATTGGCATTTGCACTCAACGGATAATAGCAATCCAAGCCAATTACATCCAATTCATCCCAAAATTGAATCCCTTCAAACTCCGCGCCCCAGTTGGCTGCATACGTGATTTTGCCTCCGTAAATACCTCGAATTTTTTGAATCAACTTGCGCCAATCTTGCTCGCGCGCGAGGGTCGTTTTGGCAAATTCCGTACCGATGCACAACATTTCTATATCATACATTTCCGCTAACAGTGCATAATGCCGAATCCATTTATAATAATTTTCAAAAAACTGCTGCCAATCCGCTTCACTTTTCATTTCTACGTCGCCGGGCCACGCGCCTCTGCCCATCCAGATTTGTGGTTTTAGAATGACGGTCATGCCTAATTTTTGCGCGCTATTTGCAGAGTGAATCACACTTTCATCATTCTCGCCGCCCGAACCGTGTTCGATGGGGATAACGGTAGGCTTGTTTGGGTTTTCCATAAACGAATATGGCACGATAGCAGTCGCATTACAATATAGTTCATTTGCCTGTTTATCAAGAGATTGCGTTGCCATTTTAGAAACATAACCATTAAAAATAGCGTAGCCTTCGTGCGCGAAATTAAAACCTTTGAGGTAAGGTAATTGAGTCGGGTTTCGGGTTTCGGGTTTAAAGTTTTTTGTTTTTTGAGACAGCCACTGGTGCCACTCTTTTTCTAATTGTGGAATCTCCGTATTAGGTGGCGACCAAGTAGGGTAGTTTTTTAGAAAAATATCTTTTCCTTGTTTTTGAATCAAAAATGCTACAAAAGAAGCGGATAAGCAGTCAATTATTAAACCGGATTCTTTTTCTAACATTACATTGTTTAACATTTCCGTTAAAGATGTAATGTTATCGGATTTGAATAATTTTAAAGCCCAATATTCATACCCTTTCCGCTGCCAGTTCTGCGTGAAATAAATCGCCAAACCTCGTTCTACCGCATCTGTTTTGGGCTTTCCCAACAAATTGCGCAGCAACACTTGATTTTCTTTACCTAATTGCCGTTCATTGTAAATTTCATTTACAACTGTATGTACTTCATTTTTATCAAAATCCGCATCTGATTCCTTTGTAATGTTGCGCATCAAACCTTTTTCTTCAGCGGAAGCGTAAAAATGGTAATTAATAACCGACAAAGTGCGGGTAGAATCTACAAAGTTGCGAATGCGGTTGGCGGTTTCCTGTACATTTTTGGTGTAGGTAGCCAACACCGTTTTATCAAAATTTGGAGGGACAATAAATCGAAAATTAGAAGTCTCTGCGATGGCTTGCGCCGAAGTGGTAAAATCGAAATGCGTTTTTTTGTCGAGCGCCCAAGTCTCTGCGTTGAACATGCCCACCACCACGCGATTATTTTGTTGATATATTTCATACCCAAAGCCACCGCCGCCAAAGAGTCGCCAGCCTTCTGTCATTTTAAATTGCAAGAAATTGCTCAAAGCCTTGTCATCCGTGCCCGCCACGACCGTCACCGGCAGTTTTGGTTGTAATGGATTGGGATAAAAAGACAGCAAAAAAACTGCGGAAGGGTCTTTATAATTTTTGTTATCAAATTGAATATTCGCTTTTTCTAATCCGAACGGAAGATTTTCTACCATTTTTCGCAAGAGCGAATTGGACTCCAGCGTACCAAACAGCATGATGGATTTGGTTTGCCAATCTTCGGAAGTGACTGCGCTACAAGGTTTTATCTCAATGGTCGCATTTCGTATTCGACCGTTCATTTTCTGCGCAAGTTCGGCGTATTGAGCGACTACATCCGCATTTTGACTGCCATAGACAATCAACACTTTTCGGTTTTCTCGAAATGCGTTCATCAGCTCGTCGCGCGTGGGGAGATTGGACATTTGCGTTGCTTTCTGGTTTGGGGAATCGCAATTAAAACTGCAAAATGTAAATAAAAACAGGAATAAGTGATATTTGGTAATCATAAAGTGAAATTAGAAGATAGGAAGATGGGATTTAAGTGCAGCCTCATTTATGTGCCTTCAACATTTCCTGTAAGCGCGATTCTGTCATGTCGGGTACACCAGCATCAATGACTGCACGGGCATCCTCTTCTGATTTTGAATCATCCACAATCCGCATCCCTGCTACATTTGCCAGCATTTGCAGCAATTCTAACTGATGGTCATTTTCTATTTCAATCCGTATAGTCCTCATCTTAAACATTTTACTTCAAATACAAAACTACAAAAAATCTTTCAAAAATTCCTGTTATGAAACCTCCTATCTTCCCATCCTCTTATCCTCCCAAATTTTTTATCTTCCATAAAATTATACTCCGATCATCGCTACAAGAAATCAGATAATCGTCCAACCACAGCAAACGATTCACGGAATTGACGTGCCCGCCGTTGCGAATGGTGTCCAACACTTTTAATAATTCAAACGTCTTTGCGTCCCAGATTTTAATCGTTTTATCGCGGCTGGCGGTGGCAAACCATTGTCCGTCACGGTGAAACACAATATGGTTAATTGTAAACCAATGTGCCGGTTGAGAATTAACGAGTGCAAAATCATTTTCAGTGTCCCAAATTTTGAGGTGTGCGTCGCGTCCGCCAGAGAATAAGTGACGTCCGTCGGGGCTGTATTGTACGGTGAAGACAGAATTTTCGTGCGCGTTTGTAATTGTTTTTTTTAATGTTAAAGAATTGGCATCTAATAAGTAAATAGAATTATCACTTGCACCAAGGGCAATTTCGTTGTGAGAAAAGCTCGCGCTACGCAAACTCTGATTGCTCAAATGCAAACTCTCCAACGACCGCCCTTCTGCCGCCGACCAGCGCGTAATTTTTCCCTCACCGCCAATCGTGAAAACGCTTTCGCCTATTCTAAAAATATCAAAAACGCCTTTCTGATGATGGGCAATATTTTTTGTGTTTTCAGAATTTTCCAAGTCCACCCAATGCACGCCACCATTCATATTTCCAACGACCAATTTATTTAAATCTGGCATATTCAATAGTGAAAAAATTTGCGTTTCTACTTTTGCAATCAACTTTCCAACGTCAGGGTTTTCTAAATTCCAGCGTACAATCCAGCCATCGCCCGCTGCGGAGAGAAAATGTTGCGCGTCCGCATCTGCTGCAAGTGCAAAAATGGAGGCGTTGTGACCGGTGAGTTGCGCGATTTTTTGAACTTCTATTCTTGACATAACGACAGAAAATTAGAGAGACGGTAAGATTTAGCAAATCTCAAAGATTTGCTAAATCTAAACGGAATTAGCGAAAATTTGCTTGCTTATTTACTATATTTTATTGTAATTTTGTAACGCTCTTGAATCTTGAATTATGTAAAGTCTATTGTCTAATATCTAAAGTCTGCTAAGGTATGGAAACGTACGGTTATGTATTAAACATTGCGATGCCCATTTTTTTAATTCTCTTTTTTGTAGAATTATTTTTTGAATGGCGTATGAAAAGGCAAGTGATTCGCGGCATGGACAGCGTGTCGAGTATTACATCCGGCATGACGAATGTAATAAAAGATGTGCTGGGTATCAGCGTTGGTATCATTGCGTATAGCTGGCTGGTGGATAAAGTGGCGCTATTTGAAATAAAAAACACGATTGCGGTTTACCTTATTGCATTTATTGCGACGGATTTGGCGGGTTATTGGTCGCACCGCTTGAATCATGAAATTAATTTTTTGTGGAACCAGCATGTTATTCATCATAGTAGCGAAGAGTTTAATTTGTCTTGCGCTTTACGCCAATCGGTTTCCAGTTTTGTAAATTATTTTACCATTTTATTATTGCCAGCGGCATTATTGGGTGTACCAGAACAAGTGATTGCAGTCATTGCGCCTTTACATTTATTTTTACAATATTGGTATCATACGCAGTTAATCGGTAAAATGGGCTTTTTGGAACACGTCCTCGTCACGCCTTCGCACCACCGCGTACATCATGCTTTGAATAAGAAATATATTGATAAAAATCATGGACAGATTTTCATTATATGGGATAAATTATTTGGCACTTTTCAACAAGAACTCGAAAGTGCGCCGCCTGTATATGGTGTGACGCGCCCCGCTCGCACGTGGAATCCCATCAAAATCAACTTCCAACATATATGGCTTTTAATGCAAGATGCTTGGCGTACGCGAAGTTGGTGGGACAAGTTGCGTATTTGGTTCAAACCCACCGGCTGGCGACCCGCAGATGTTATTGAAAAATATCCGATTCACAGCATCAAAGATATTCACAATTTTGAAAAATATGATACGCCACATTCTAAAGCATTATTAGCATGGTCATGGGTGCAATTATTTTTTAATTATGCGCTGCTTATTTACTTTTTTGCTTACATTGGTAAAATCGGTTCGCCCAATATTTTTATTTACGGCGCATTTATTTTTCTCTGCGTTTTCGCTTATACAGAACTCATGGACCGCAATAAATACGCGCTTTACATCGAAATTGCAAAATCTATATTAGGGTTATATCTTATTTATAAAGTGGGCGATTGGTTTGGCGCAAGTGATTCAATCGTGCCTTGGTTTACATGGTTCGTAGCGAGTTATTTAGTCATTTCGGCGGTGGCAGTGGCGTTGTTTGTAGTGTTTGAAATTAGTAAAGATGGGAAAGAAAAGAAGGGGGAGATGGTGGTAGCGTAGAAATTATATTATTTTAACTAACTTATTCTATTTTTATCGGCTCTAATTCAGTCCGGTTAAATACTGTATTATAGACTTCAACTAATTTATAACATTCGTTAAGTTTAGGCTTTGTATTTATATTAGAAAATAACCTTATGTTAATTAAATCATTAGGAATATCCCCTTCAAATCTATTATTCTCTTTGTAAGTTTTTGCTGTAATAATAAATTTAGCATCTCGATTTGAAATAAATTTAACTTCATTTAAGATTTGATGAGAAAAAGGATGGCTATTTAGTTTACCTAAATGGATTGAAGTTCCGATTCCGTTTTTTAAAAGTTCTTGGTCAATATAAGCCTTAATACCTATTTCTTCATTTTCAGCAGCTTCAAACATTATGCTTTTTACAATTCTATCAGTTGTTTTTTGGGTAATTATAAAACCATCTCTTTTGGAATCATAAAATTCAATCAAATGCGTTTCATCAGATGCCCGAAAATTTGTCAATTCAATTTCTCCTTTGTCTTCTTGATAACCTGAATCAATGCAGACTTTTTCAAGCCTTTGTCCATTATGCCGAAGTTCGTATTTATAAAATAATTCAGGTCTGTTGCTTTCAGTTGTATTTTCATCATTTTATAGATTGTAAATTTCAAGTACCCCAATCGTTCCCTCTTTCCAGTGTGGGTTTTCTATTACAATATTATATAACCCTTTTTTTTCTATTTTAAAGTTTATGTTGCTTTCAATATAATTGGCGTAAATCTTTTTTCGATTTCTACTTGAATCTCCTTTATAATCAGTTGCTTCTATCTCTATTTTTAATTTTCGGGATGCTTCTACTGGCTGCCATTCAAAAATTAATTCGTTCCTTTCAAATAGAAGAAAGGTAGGTACAAACATAACTCCTGCTCGCGGCCATCTTTCGTTGTGATTAATATCTATTTTAAGAAGTAACTTTTTCACTTTTTGCTTATGATTAACCTCACATTATATATTCGCACTAAAAATAGCCTTTTCTCATCAAAATGTATATTATTTCATCTACTAGTGGGGTGACTTACCATAAGCGAATTATTTTATCACCTATTCTAACCTTAAACTCCTCCTCTTCCATTATTTCCCCATCATTCTAACATTTGCTTTGGCAATAAGCCCAAGAATCGTTTTCTTTGCAAAACCAAACAGGAAACGGGATTGGTGAAATGGGATTTGCAAATCGCTGCTCCCCTATCCCGTCTCACAAGTCACCAATAACAAATAACCTATAACAAAATAAAGCTATGGCTGAAGTGGTACGGATGCCCCGCATGAGCGATACGATGGAAGAAGGCAACATCGTGAGCTGGCTCAAAAAAGAAGGCGATACAGTAGAACCCGGCGATACGCTGGCAGAAGTGGAAACGGATAAAGCGACGATGGAACTCGATAGCCCGGAGGAAGGCGTGTTGCTGCACATCGCAGTGAAAGAAGGCGCGGTTCCTATTAACGGCGTGATTGCAGTGATAGGCAAAGCGGGCGAAGATTGGCAAGCAGCTATCAATGCAGCCGGTGGTGGCAATGGTGCTGCAAGTAACGGAAATGGTGCAGCAAAGCCAGAACCATCTGCCCCAGTCGCAGAGGCAGAAAAGGTTGTAACCGAAACACCAACACCACCCCAAGAAAATCCAGTGCCGACAGCTACGCATACCGTTGAAAATCAGTCCCTTCCGACAGGTGAAATGGGAAGAGGAGTACCTTCAACCGATGGCGAACCCGCAACCGACGAACGCCTAAAAGCCTCGCCATTAGCAAAAAATATTGCGAAAGAAGCGGGTGTGGACATCAGTAAAGTAGAAGGTAGTGGCGAACAAGGTCGCATCGTAAAACGGGATGTAGAAGCGGCGATTGAATCTAAAAAATCAGCGCCTGCGCCAACACCGCAACCAAGTGCTGCGCCTGCGCCGACACCCCCGCCTGCACAAGAACGCTCCGCTCCGCAAGTACAGCCATTTTCGTATGCGCCTGGCACCGCTAATTTTGAGGAGAAGCCCGTGAGTCAGATGCGCAAGACGATTGCACGTCGCTTGAGCGAGAGTATGTTTACGGCGCCGCATTTTTATCTGACGATTGAAATCAATATGGACAAAGCGGTGGAGATGCGCCAGCGTGTGAATGAAGTGGCTCCGACGAAGATTTCATATAATGATTTTGTGATAAAGGCTTGTGCGGCGGCTTTGCGGCAGCATCCGGCGGTAAATTCTTCTTGGTTGGGCGATAAACTTCGTTTCAATAAAGATATAAATGTTGGAGTGGCAGTGGCGGTGGACGAGGGTTTACTCGTGCCAGTGATTCGCTTTGCGGATATTAAAACGCTTTCGCAAATAAATATGGAAGTGAAAACGCTGGCAGATAAAGCGAAGAGCAAGAAATTGCAACCCGATGAAATGCAGCACAATACGTTTACCATTTCTAATTTGGGGATGTTCGGCATTGAAGAATTTACCGCGATTATCAATCCACCGGATTCGTGTATTCTTGCCGTTGGTGCGATTGCAGAAAAACCGATTGTAAAAAATGGCGAAATCAAAATCGGCAACATCATGAAAGTGACGCTCTCCTGCGACCACCGCACGGTGGACGGCGCGACGGGTGCGAAATTTTTGCAGACGTTGCAGCAGATTTTGGAAGACCCGATACGATTGATGGTTTAAAAGTTTGACGTTGCCCGTTTGAACGTTGCCATTGTCAACAGCTGGCATCTGGCATCTAAAAATCTGGCATCTTTTTGTGCTTTGAACTTGGAAAAGCCAGCAGACGTTTTTATGATGTCTGTTGGCTTTTTGCACTTCTTGCAAGCCCATATCACATAATTGGAACGCGGATTTGGCGGATTCTAGCGGATTTTTTCGCTCCTTGCATTTTAAAAGTGTAAAGAGAACATGAACACGTTAATACACAAATACATGAACACATCCAAAAAGACACTGGTACTCGGCGCATCCACTAATCCCTCCCGCTACTCCTACTCGGCGGTGCAGCGGCTGGATATGCACGACCACGAGGTAGTAGCCATCGGCAATCGGGAAGGCGAGATTGACGGTATTAAAATTCAAACTGAACAACTTCCATTAGAAGACATTGATACCGTGACTTTATATTTGAATGCAATGAATCAGCAGCCGTATTACGATTATATTTTAAGTTTAAAACCAAAGCGCATTATTTTTAATCCGGGTACGGAAAATCCGGAATTGGTCAAACTCGCGCGTGAAAACGGCATTGAAGTAGAAATCGGCTGCACGCTCGTGATGCTTTCTATCGGCAATTATTAATTAAAATGAGGTGACACCCCGACGCGTCGGGGCGTCACCTCATTTTAATTTTTCCCAATCACAAATCACTAATTATCAATCACAAATCTTATCTTCGCATCCTAATTTTAAAAACGGTGCAAAAATAAGTGCATGAACTCCACGCAGCAGAAATTGGACGCTTTTGCAAGACTCTTACAAATCATGGACGAACTGCGCGAACAGTGCCCGTGGGACCAAAAACAAACGCTCCAATCTTTGCGCAATCTCACCATCGAAGAAACCTACGAACTCGCGGACGCAATTCTCGAAAATAACCTAAATGATATAAAGGAGGAAATTGGTGACCTATTACTGCACATGGTTTTCTATGCCAAAATTGCCAGCGAACAAGGTGCCTTCGATATTGCAGATGCCTTGCATTCCATTTGCGACAAGCTTATAAAACGCCATCCACATATTTATGGCGACGTAAAAGTGGAAAATGAGGAAGATGTAAAGCGAAATTGGGAGCAAATCAAATTGCAGGAAGGAAAAAAGTCAGTGTTGCAAGGCGTTCCAAATTCGCTTCCGGCAATGGTGAAAGCCTATCGGATGCAGGAAAAAACGAAACAAGTGGGTTTTGAATGGGAAAATAGCGAGCAAGTTTGGGAAAAAGTAGAAGAGGAAATTGGCGAGTTGAAAGAAGCGATTACAAACGGCGAAACGGCACAGCGGGTAGAAGAGGAATTTGGAGATGTATTATTTTCGTTGGTCAATTATGCTCGTTTTCAAGGCATTGACCCAGAAACGGCGTTGGAAAGAGTGAATCAAAAGTTTAAAAAAAGATTTGAATATATAGAGGCGAATGCGCCGAGGGATTTGCAAGAGATGACGCTGGCGGAAATGGATGCATTGTGGAATGAAGCGAAGAAGATGTGATGGGTGATTGGTTATTAGTGATTTGGCACTCCCTTTCTAATGACGAGTACGCAGCAACAAATTTTAAAAAGTATTTTAGAATTTACTAATTTCATTGTAAATTTCAGAGAAAACCGAGATTCCCCTTATATTGTTATTTTTAAATAAGTCTGAGCGGTTTAATTATGAGAAAAATTGAAATGGATATCGTGGCGTTGTCGCACAGTGTTACACAGTCGCACAATTACGCGGTCGTGCTTGGCGAGCAAGGCGGTACGCGGCGTTTGCCAGTGGTCATCGGAAGTTTTGAGGCGCAAGCAATCGCAGTGGCAATGGAACGCATGACCCCGAATCGTCCGCTCACGCATGATTTGTTTAAAAATACGTTGGACAGCTTTAACGTTCAACTCAAAGAAGTGATTATCAGCAACTTGCTGGACGGTATTTTCTACGCCCGACTCGTGTGTGTCAAAGATGGTGATATTTATGAAATAGATTCTCGTACCTCCGATGCCCTCGCAATGGCAGTCCGTTTTGAATGCCCGATTTATACCTACGAATTTATACTCGACGCAGCCGGTGTCGTGCTGGAAGATGCCGACCAAGAGCCACAACCCGCTATCCGCGAGGCTCGCCCGGCTATGAAAGCCTCCGCCTTATCGTCTTATTCCATTGATGCCCTCACCAAAATGCTGGAAGAAGTACTCGGCGAGGAAGACTACGAGCGCGCCGCCGAAATCCGGGATGAAATTAATCGCCGTAAACGCCAGGATTAGGTGATAGGGTGATGGGGTCATAGGGTGACAGTGCCGAGAAGTAATTGATAAGATAGTGGTTTTATAGGGTGATAAAGTAAAGGGGGTAATAAACGCTGATAGTTCACCCCATTAACCTATCACCCCATCACCCTTTAAACCTTCTCCTTCATCTGCTGCTTCAACCGCTCTTGGTCGCTAATGCGATTTTTCAAATCCATGATGTAAGTACGCGCTTTTTTATTGCCAAATTCGGTGTAAGAACGCTGTGCCCACTCCAAAGCAGATTCCAATCGTCCGGCTCTTTCATGCGCGACTGCCATGTTGAAAGCCGCTTTGCCCGCCGTTTTTTCGTCGGTTGGGCTACTAGCTATGGCACGCCAGATTTCAGCAGATTTGTCCCATTGATCGGCTTTTGCAAAACGAGATGCTTGTTCCATTTTTGTAGCAGCATTACCTTTTGCATCATCGTAAAAAGTGCGATTCACGGTTATCCATACGGGCGCGATACGCATGCCGTAATTAGCGCCCGTGACTCTACTCGCATCGCGAGCAATAGATGTTTGCGATTCTAAGTAACGACGCACTTCGTCCTGCGAGTCACCGGTGCGCGTGTCGCTTTCTTGGTCCATCGTGGTATATTCATCCAAAATCACTTTCGCCTTTGGGTCATAAAATCGCCAGCCCATCCGAATAGTCATGTCCAAACGGCCATCGTACTTTGTGCGCGTCAGTTCCTTGCCGTCTTTTTTATACTTTTCTTGGCGCGTTGTGTAGTTGATACTGTTGTCAGAATCGTAGGTTTCAATGGTCACGAGGGCTTGTGCTCCATAATCGCGACAAATTTTTTCCACTTCTCTCCAGTCCAGCGGTGCCGCAAAACTATTGCCGCCTCGGCTGCCGATCAATTCCATCCCAGAATGTTTCACGCTAAAACGAGGCGTTTTTGTGAGCGATGCGGTCAAACCTTCTAATGCAGCTTTCCGCCCGTTTCTATCTTGTGCAATGTTTTCGCCTGTGATTAAACCTTCCAAAAAATTACTAAAGCCTTTCTCCGGTTTACTACGGTCTACGGTGACAATGGTTTGAATATGCTCCGGCACAATCATATCTGCCGGCTGCAGTACTTGTAATGGAATAGTCGGGCTACAGGCTTGAAATAAAATAGCAATAATAACAGTCGAAAAGAACAAAAATTTGGATTTCATAAAGTGTGACTTTTTGTTTGTTTGATAGTCTGAATTATAAATCGGATGACAGATTTTCTAAATTTTTAAAATTTAGGAAATCTCGTGTTTCAAAATCGGCACAATGTTGCAGGATTGTCCGGCGTAGTTGCATTTTTTTAGACGAAAACAGAATTCAATTAGAAATAGGATAAGTAGTGTGGCGCATTTCGAAAATGTGCCGCACTTATCCTCATCTCACAATTTCAAATTTATACAACATGATTAACTGGCGGGAAATCCCCTTCGCTCGTTTAGTGCTCGCACTTACCATCGGTATTTTGTTGGCAATTTATCTTCCCAAGCAACCTTCGGCATCGCTCCTATGGACGGGTTTAATCGGCAGCGGCGTTTGTATTTTAATCTTAAATTTTGTTAAAATTGATTTTAAACTGCGCTGGCTTTATGGATTTAATTTAAGTTTATTTCTTATTTTATTTGGCTGGCAAATTACATCGTCGTATAATGAATTAAGCGATAATAGCCATTTTCAACATTATATCTCGTATTCTAATAATGTTATAGGCAAAGTCGGACGCATTCAACCCACCAGCACCGGCAAAACGCGCCTGCAACTCAGCGTGGAAGCCATCCAAATAGATAGTAGTGCGCCAAAAATAGTGAATGGAAATTTACTCGTTTACCTCGATAGCTCCGCTTTAAGTAATTTACAATACGGCGACCGCATTTCGCTTGCCGCAAATATTACACCTATTGAACCGCCTAAAAATCCGAAAGCGTTCGACTTCTCTCGTTATATGCACTTCCAAAATATTCATTATCAGGCTTTTGTAAAACCAGATAATTGGCAACTCGTAGAAAAAGGCGACGGCTGGCATCCCATGCAAATAGCAACCCGATTGCAAAAGCGTTTTATTCACATTTTGCGAAAGCATATTACAAGCGAAGATGAATTTGCCGTCGCCTCCGCATTGATTTTGGGTTATCGGGATGAAATTTCAGAAGAAATAAATACGGCTTACAAAAATACAGGCGCGACGCACGTGCTGGCAGTATCGGGTATGCATGTAGGATTTCTTTACATCGGCATCAGTTTTTTATTAGGTTTTGTAAAATCGAATCGCAAAAGCTGGAAGATTACTAAAGTTATTATTGAATTAGGAAGTATTTGGCTGTTCTCACTTATTACAGGTGGCGCGGCTTCTATTCTTCGAGCAGCAGTCATGTTCAGTTTTATCATTATTGGCAAAGCACTCCAACGCGAATCGAGTATTTACAATAGTTTGGCGGCATCCGCATTTTGTTTACTTTGTTACAATCCATATTATTTAATGGATGTAGGTTTTCAATTATCTTATTTAGCTTTGGTTGGTATTATTTATTTTGAGCCAAAAATTTACAAGCTTATTTACATCGAAAATAAAGTAATAGATTATATCTGGCAACTCACAGCAGTCGCACTCGCGGCGCAAATTGTGACCTTACCCATTAGTTTGTACTATTTTCATCAGTTTCCCTGGTACTTCTGGCTGTCGGGTTTAGTGGTGGTACCGGCTTCGGTCGTGGTGCTGGGCGCGGGATTTCTGCTATTTGTGGTAGATGCCGTGCCGGTTTTAGGCTGGCTGGTTGGTAAAGTAATTTGGGGCATCGTGTGGCTCATCAACGCTTCGATTTTTTTGATTGAAAAGATTCCCGGCGCTACCACGACGGGTATTTGGATGAGTGCAGCGGCAGTTATTTTATTATATCTAACCATTTTATTAGCAATTGTTGCGATGAACACCCGCCGTTTTCGCTGGATGCTGGCGAGTTTAGGATGTTTTACAGTACTTGGATTTGCTTATTTGATGACAGAATGGAAGGCTTCTCAGCAGGCGCAACTCCTTGTCTATCACGTTTCTAAACATACTGCAATTGATTATTTTGACGGCAAGCAATTGGTTGAAATCCGAGACGCCGAATTGTCGGAAAAATCCTTGCGTTTTGCGAATCAAAATTATCGTTGGTTTCGGCGGGCGAAGGAAACGGAAAAAATAGTGCTGACTGATTCGACTGGCTCCAACATTTTTGAATTTGGACCTATAAAAATGGCGGTGATAAATGACGTTTGGCAAGGCGAAAAAACGAAAGTAGATTACATACTCATCCGAGCCAATCCTTATGAAACACTGGAAAATTTAATGCTACCTTTTGATTGTAAAAATGTAATTTTGGATGCTTCCAATAGTCGTAAAAAAACAAAGGAATGGAAAGAAGAAGCGAAAAATTTAAATATAAAATTGTATGATATTCAAGAAAAAGGGGCTTTTATATTAGATTTAAATAAAAAACAATAAAGAAATACATACTATTTGTTATTTTTCGGGCATTCTTAGTACAGTGGAAACGGTTTTAAAACGATGATGCGTTGGCTGGGCGATTACCCTATCAACCCATCACCCTATCAACATACGATGAGAATTACACAAATTACCGACCTGCACGTAGGCGAGCCGGGCGAAACGGCTTATGGTGCGGATATGCGAGCTAATTTTTTGAAAATTCTGGCAGAAACTAAAAAATTAAACCCTAATTATTTGGTCATCACGGGCGACTTATGTTATGATACTGGGGTACGCAGTATTTACGCCTGGATGAAAATTCAATTGGACGCGCTGCAAATTCCGTACGATGTGATTGCTGGGAATCATGATGAGCCGCGACTGTTAGCGGAGGTATTTGGAAGGCAAGCTGATTTACACGACACCGAACTTTATTTTGCAAAAAATATCAACGACACGCCGATTCTATTTCTAGATACAACCGTCGGGATGATGTCGGAGCAGCAATTGACTTGGTTGCAACAATGCTTACAATCTCAATATCAGGCAGTTACGATTTTTATGCACCACCCACCGCTCTACGCAAGTATGCCTTGGATGGACGCTCGCTATCCACTTTTAAATCGGGATGCAGTGCAGCAAATTTTATTCGCACACCCCTACCCTATCACCGTTTTCTGCGGGCATTACCACATTGATAAAACGGTGCAGCAGCGCAATGTAACGATGCACATCACACCTTCTTGTTTTTTTCAGATTGACCAACATTCGGAAGATTTTAAAATTGACCACCTGAGTATCGCCCTGCGCGAAATTGAAATAGATGGCGAAGCATTGCGACATTCGGTTTTTTATTTTTAATAAAAATCGTAATTTCAGGCTTCCCCTTTTTCTTGCTTGTTCGTCCTTTTCGAAAACCGTTTTTGTAAATTCAACATTGAATAATATGTCTAAGCTTAAAAATTTAATTCTATTTATTACATCCAGTTTGTATTTATGTAATGGTTTTGCGCAAGTAGGAAATATCTATGATTCTGGTGGTCCAATCATGCCAGAGCAAGCCGCTTATGATGTCACTTTTTATGATTTGAATGTGCAGGTTTTCCCGGATGTACAACGCATTGAAGGCATGGTACGCACGGAGGCAAACGTGGTGCAGCCGATGTATTGGTTCGTATTGGACTTAGATACGTTGTTGAAAATCAGTGGGATTTGGGAAATTGACAAAGCGAAAAAACGAGTCGCGCTTACCTATCGGCGCAAAAGTGGCAGAATCTGGATTGACCTGAATCGCACGCGCCAAGCTGGGGAACGACTGACGATAGAGGTAGCTTATGATGGCAAGCCACGCCCTGCACCACAAGCCCCGTGGCAAGGTGGTTTTAGCTGGGAAAAGACGAGCCAAGGTGCGCATTGGATTGCTACAACTTGTCAGAGTGAGGGTGCAGATATTTGGTGGCCCGTAAAAGACCATGTGTCCGATGAGCCGGATTCCATGCGCTTGCACGTGCGCGTACCCGACCCGCTGGTCGTTGCTTCCAATGGAAAACTTACGCGCACCGAAAAAAATAATGACAACACCAGCACCTATCATTGGCTCATTTCTACGCCGATTAATGTATATAATGTGGCTTTGAATATTGCGCCGTACCGCACAATTGAAGATAAATTTACAAGTGTGGCGGGCGAGACCTTTCCGATTGTATTTTATGTATTGCCGGAGGATTATGAAAAAGGGCAGAAATTCTTTCCACAGATTGCGCAGCAGCTTCGTTTTTTTGAAAAATTTTGCGGCCCTTATCCCTTTCGGATAGATAAATATGGCGCGGTGCAAACGCCTCATCTCGGTATGGAACACCAAAGTATTATTGCTTATGGTGCAAATTTCGATAATGGTGCGATGACCGGCGGAAAAGATTGGGGTTTCGATGCTTTGCATCAGCATGAGTTGTCGCACGAGTGGTGGGGCAATCTTATGACCAACTCCGATTGGCATGATATGTGGTTGCACGAGGGTTTCGGCTCATATATGCAGCCGCTTTACACCGAACAATTGTTTGGCAAAGAAAAATACCGAGAGTATATGCGCTCGCAACGCAATTTTAGCAATACCTTGACCGTAGCACCCCGCGAGTCCAAAACGGCAGATGAAATCTATCGCGCCCCGATTTACTCCAAAGGTTCTTGGATATTGCACAATTTGCGTTTTCTACTTGGTGATGACGCTTTTTTTCGCGCTTTGCGGCGCATGGCGTATCCTGACCCGGCGATGGAAAAGATAACCACCGGTCGTCAAACGCGCTTTGCTTCAACCGACGATTTCTTACACATTTGTGAAAAAGAATCCGGTCAGAAACTCGACTGGTTTTTTGAAGTGTATTTGCGACAGCCTGCCTTGCCTAAGTTGTATTCTAAAATTGAAAATAATACGATCACGTTGCGTTGGGAAGCACCCAATGGTTTGCCTTTTACGATGCCAGTAGAAATAGAATTTGGAAAAAAAAGACAGCGCGTGGAAATTCCAAAACAAGGGATTACGCTTCCGTTTGAAAAAGGCGTACAACCTGTGGTAGACCCGGATGGGTGGTTGTTGTTTGAAATTGGAAGGTAGGGGTGATTTGGTGGTGGGTGATACGCTTCTGAAGTACTCAAACTGCAAACTGTCTATTACTCACTGCCTACTTATTTAACTCTGCCTTTAATCCATGCGTCCAGTTCTCCTTTTTTTTCTAATTGGAGCCATTTTTCTATTTTTTATTAGCAGCGACTCCGCCGAGTTCGTACACTTTTAAAACCGAGCGAATACCCGCCGTATTGAGCTTGGCTTTGTCCGTTGTCGTTGGATTTTGTAATTGATATTTTGCCCAACCTGCCATAAAAACCAACAATAATTCCGGCGCCGTATCTGTAAAATCAGCAATATGTTTCTGCAATTCGACCGTCACCTTTGCACTTCCAACCAGCCATTGCAATAAAAAAGTACCAGTTTGTTTGCGTTTTTCGGCTTCTTCTTGTAGCGGTATAGATTCCAACCAGTTTGCAGCAGCTATCACCGTTGGTTCGTATCGCGTATAATCTCCTTGTGTTTGAAGACTTACGTCCATTGGTACTTCAAAATTTTGCGCGACTACCAGGTTACAAGTAGAAAGCAATAAAAGAAATAAGAGTAGACAATTTTGGTTTTTCATCACCGGTCTTTTTTCTATAACCGTGTTGAATGTAGAATGTTGTAGCAAATAACTTGCAAAGTGACTGATTTCTTGGTGAATATACCTTCCCGTTATTAGACAAAAAGACCAAAATATATTTTCCAAAAAAACTACTTATTTTCTGCTCTTTTGAAAAATAATTAAAAATAGCCTTTAAAAAATATAAAATATTTATTATTTAGATTAATTTTTTAAAATTTATGCGATAGCAGTGAATGAAATATAATTTTCGTTGTACTTTTAGCCGTTCCTTGATGCGAAATCTTTCCCCAGCTTCCCCAGCAAATAGAATATACTCCCCAAGTCAAAAAAATTGAATTATAAGATTGTAGCATAAATTCAAATCGTTTTATAACACACACTTAAAACCCACGTGTTGGGTTACGCCTTACCAACTGGGTTGGCTCAAAAATGGGGCATTCAGCGCTTACGCATTTTATCTAACGGGGCAGAATTTAATCACGATTGCCAATTACACAGGCCTTGATCCAGAATTGACCGGTACGGCTTCAACGCAATTGACGCAAGGAATTGAATCTTTACTGCAAAAGCTGTCAAAAAATTTATTTTTGGCAGCTTTTTTTGTATCCTGTGCTGTCAAAAGTTTGTAACTTCTGGCGTATAATATTTTAAACTAAAATTGTCATGCGTAATCTTCTATACTATTTATCAGTATTATTAATCATTACAAGCTGTACAAAATCCTCGAACGATACAGATTCAATCGCTGATACATCTGCCGACATCTGGCTCACGACAGGCGATAGCCTTACTATATTGTCAAAAGTAGCAACACTCCCATTTCAAGACAGTGGAAAAGCCTCCGAAAATATCATTCAAATTGACGAAAAGCAGACGTTTCAAACGATCCTGGGTTTTGGCGCTTCCATGACGGGTTCCTCGGCACACGTGCTGACTAAAAATATTGGCGAGGCGAAACGGCAGGAAGTAATGAATTCGCTGTTCAGCAAAGAAAAAGGGATTGGTTTATCGTATATGCGCATGACCATTGGCGCGTCCGATTTTTCTTCCCACAATTATAGTTACAACGACCCTCCAGGTGGTAAATTTGATGCAAACTTAGAAGCGTTTTCAATAAATGAAGATAAAGATGATGTAATACCACGTATCAAAGAAGCTTTTGTAATAAACAATGATATGGCACTGATGGCAAGCCCGTGGAGTGCGCCTGCTTTTATGAAAACAACGGGAAATATGATAAAAGGGAAATTAAGACCCGAAGCACAGCCCGTTTTAGCGAATTATTTTGTAAAATTCATTAAAGCATTTGAACAGGAGGGCATTCCAATTCAATCCATTACCATTCAAAACGAGCCGGAATTTGAGCCGTCCGGCTATCCCGGAATGTTGATGACGGCAGAGGAACAGCGCGATTTCATCAAAAATCATCTTGGACCAACGTTTAAAAATAATAATATTTCCAGCAGAATCGTGATATATGACCACAATTGGGATCATCCAAATTATCCGCTCACCATTCTGAGCGACCCAAAAGCAAAGCAATACGTGGACGGCTCGGCGTTTCACTGTTATGGCGGTGATGTAAATAGCCAAACGCTGGTGCATAATACGCATCCTGACAAAAATTTATATTTCACAGAATGTTCTGGCGGCACTTGGAGCGGTTCTTGGCGCGACAATTTGATGTGGAACTTTAAAAACCTGATTATCGGTAATTTACGCAATTGGCAAATTTGTGTTTTATTATGGAATATCGCATTGGATGAAAAATATGGTCCGCTCAATGGCGGTTGCCCGACTTGCAGAGGCATCGTGACGGTGCGCACGGACGGCGTTGTCGAACAAAATATTGAATATTACACGTTGGGTCATGTAAGTAAATTCGTACGCAAAGGCGCAAAAAGGATTTTCTCTACCGATTTGACTGCCAGCAAGTTAAATAACGTAGCTTTTATAAATCCCGATGGTTCAAAAGCTTTGATTGTAATGAATGAAAATGAAAAACCGCGTTCCATTACATTACAAACAAATAAAGGAAAATTACAATATGATATACCGGCTTATGCTGTGATTACAGTTGCGTGGAAATAATAGCAGTAGGCGGTTGGCAGTGGGCAGTCCCTAATTACTTAACAGATAATTTTTAAATAAAGGAATATGTTAGTACGTAAACTGCCTACTGAAAACTGCACACTGCCAACTAAAAATTGCCTACTTATGCGAATATCGGGTTAAAAATGGTCAAAAACCCCTTTAAATGAATGGAATTAACCCCGACGGGGTGGCATATTTATAAAAAAACCGACAAAATTTACTTTGAACCCCAGCGGGGTGACACTATTTGCGTAGAATGTGTCACCCCGTCGGGGTTCAAAACCCGCTGATTGTCAATTGTCTATAGGTCTATCACCCCTTCGGGGTTAACCCGATATTCGCATTACTTATAATAAAGCTCATTCCAGCGCAATTCATTTTTAAATTGATACAAATCCGTTTTGTCATTTATCAATATATATTCAATACCTGCTATCGCCGCAAAATCTTCTAAATATTCAGCCGTCAAATTTTGACTGTAACAAGTGTGATGCGCTCCACCCGCCAAAATCCATGCAGCAGCGGCAGTTTTTAAATCTGGTTTCGCACGCCAGAGGACGCGCGCAACAGGCAATTTGGGCAAATCTTCTTCCGGTTTTATCGCTTCTACTTCATTGACTATCAGTCGAAAACGATTGCCCATATCTATCATCGAAGCATTTAATGCATTTCCTGGAGCGACGTTAAAAACTAAACGCACTGGGTCTGCTTTGCCTCCAATGCCCAATGGATGAATTTCACAACTCGGTTTTCCATCGGCTATGCTTTCGCAAATTTCCAGCATGTGTGACCCCAGCACTGCCATGCCATTTGGATGAAAATGATACGTGTAATCTTCCATGAACGAGTTGCCGCCCGGCAAACCCGCTCCCATTACTTTCATCGCTCGCACCAAAGCCGCCGTTTTCCAATCCCCCTCTGCGCCAAAACCGTAGCCTTCTGCCATCAAACGCTGCACCGCAATCCCCGGTAATTGTACCAGTCCATGTAAATCTTCAAACGTATCTGTAAAGCCTTTAAAATCATTGGTTTGTAAGAACTGTCGCAAGCCAAGCTCAATTCGAGCAGCTTCGCGTAGAGCATTATGTTGTTCGCCATTTTTATGTAAAGAAGTAGTTACATTATATTTTTCGATATAAATAGCCGTTAATTTATCAATTTCTGCATCACTTATTGCATTTATATATTTTACTACCTCACCGACGCCGTAGCCATTTACACTATACCCAAATTGCATTTCTGCTTCTACTTTATCCCCTTCAGTCACCGCTACCTGTCGCATATTATCTCCCAGTCGAGCAAATTTTGCACCCTGCCAATCGTGCCAAGCCGCAGCAGCTCTACTCCACACGTTGATGCGCGCCACCACTTCCTCGTCTTGCCAGTGTCCAACCACCGCTTTTCGATTCAATTTCATCCGTGCGCTGATGAAGCCAAACTCGCGGTCGCCATGCGCCGATTGATTCAAATTCATAAAATCCATATCAATAGAAGCCCACGGAATATCACGGTTATATTGCGTATGTAAATGTAAAAATGGTTTTTGTAATGATTTCAACCCCCGAATCCACATTTTAGCAGGCGAAAACGTGTGCATCCAGCAAATCAAACCGATACATTTTTGATTAGAATTAGCATCCAAACACAATTGGTAAATCGCATCGGGCGTGGTCAGAATCGGTTTGAATACAATATTGATGGGAATTTTGGAATGCTGATCCAATGCTTTTGCAATCTCGGTGGAATGCGCGGCTACTTGTTTGAGGGTCTCTTCGCCGTACAAATGTTGGCTTCCGGTGACGAACCATAGTTCCAATTCTTTTAAATTAATTAACATGATATTTTCTATTTATCATTTAGTTTTTCTTCCCTTCTGACATTTTTTAACCGCAGAGACCGCAGAGGTTTTCGCAGAGGTCGCTAAGTTTTACATTGCGCTCTTTGCGACCGCTGTGGTTAAAAAAAATGTGGTGAGGGCTGTAAAATCTTTCAAAAAGTCAATAACGTTTGAGAAGCGCGCAAATTCTGCCGGCTGATGCGTTGTCGTAATAATATAAGTTGGACAACCCGCTCGCTGCGCCGCTTCTGCGCCCGTCGGTGTATCTTCAAAAATGATACAATTTTCTATTGGAATACCCATGTCTATTGCAGCTTTTTCAAAAACTTCCGGGTCAGGTTTACCTTTTGAAACGATTCCAGCGTGCATAATTGATTTAAAGAAATGTCTAATATTTAAGTTATCTAATACAAAATCCACGTTTTCTATTGGAGCAGCAGTCGCAATTGCCATTGGAATATCGGCATCAAAAGCGGCTTGTAATAACTCACTTAATCCATTTACTAATTTTAATTCCGGCAGAAATATTTCCCTATATGCTGCTTCTTTTTCTTGTGAAATTTGTCGGCGTTCTTCCAAGGAGAAGCGGTCGCCAAATTCGCGTTCCAAGATTTCTTCATTGATGCCATGAATTTTTTTCTTTACCTCTTCGAGTGATAGTTCCAAACCCAATGCAGCAAGTTTTTTTTGCCAAGCGCGGTGATGGGTCATCATATTATCCACCATCGTGCCGTCCATATCGAAGATTAAGCCTTTGATTTTCATATAAATTTTTTATTGGTAGTTTCAGTATAGTCACTGCCCTTTCTTGCAAGAATGGAATGTTATCAAATTGGAATATCCTACAGAAATGAGCCATTCCATCGTTTCACTTAACTTTGCCCGTAATATGCGTTCTTTCCATGTTTTCTTTCATAATGTTTTTGAATTAAAGTATCTTTCAGACGCGGCACATCGGGACGAATCGTGCAAGAAAGGTACGCCATTTTAGCAATTTCTTCCAAAACAGCACTGTTATAAACTGCTTTTTCTGCCGTTTTTCCCCAAGTGAAAGGCGCGTGATTACTCAATAATATCATTTCAACTTCCTGGTATGAATATCCTCGCCGTTCCAATTCATTTATAATTTGAAATCCCGTTTCGTATTCATAATCACCGGCAATCATTACATCACTCATTGGCGGCGCGCAAGGAATGTCTACTGTGAGATGGTCAGCGTGCGTAGTTCCCAAAATAGGGATATCCAGTTGTGCTTGCGCCCAAGCGGTTGCGTAAGTAGAATGCGTGTGTGAAATCGCACCAATTTTGTCCCAATGTTTGTAAAGCACGGCGTGGGTTTTGGTATCAGAAGAAGGGCGTAAATTGCCTTCTATTACATTTGCATCAAAGTCCATTATAATAATATCATTTGGATGTAATTTTTCATACGGCACACCGGAGGGTTTAATTGCAAATACGGCTTTTTCTCGATCCACGACACTCACATTCCCAAACGTAAAAAGCACCAGACCGAGCTTGGGTAGTTGCAGATTGGCTTCGTAACAGGCTTCTTTTATGGATTGATAATGGCTCAATGGTACACTGATTTTTATGATTTTTTAAGGCGAATTATGATTGTCGTTTTGTAATTTATTAGAATTTGAGAGAACTGCTTTATTCAGTATTTATGCCCTTCTTACACCTCTTATCGCATAATTGGAACGCGGATGACGCGGATTTGGCGGATGAACGCGGATTTTTTGCCCTTTTTTCCATACGTCTTGCATTTCTTGACTCACTCATTTTATTTAGTAGTTCAGCTAATCTTTATCGCATCTGACATCCGACATCTATTTTGTTAATGATTATTCGGAAAAGTAATACAGAGTCTGGTATCTGGAATCTTTTTATCTGGCATCTCACTTCTATTCCATCTTCTCCCCCAAATCTGAATATTGCTGATAAATTATATCATACTTTTTCGCATTTTCTACATTTGGAATATATTCAGCGTCAAAACCGGAACCCATTTTTTGCATCGCATCTTCCACCGTGGCATACAAACCGACTGCCGTCGCCGCAAACATCGCTGCGCCTAAGGCACACGTCTGCTCCGACCGCGTAATCCGAATCGGACGATTCAAAATATCCGCCATGACCTGCATGATAAATGGCGATTTTTTTGCAACGCCGCCCAAACCAATAATACCTTTAATAGGAATGCCTTCTTCGACAAATCGCTCCACAATTTTCCGCGCGCCAAAGCACGTCGCTTCCACCAATGCCCGAAAAATACGCGGCGCATCGCTGGCGAGATTCAACCCTGCAATCGCTCCTTTTAAAGCTTGATTCGCATCTGGCGTACGGCGACCATTGAGCCAGTCTAAAGCAATAATTCCATTCGCGCCGGGTTCAATTTTTGCCGCGGCGTCGCTCAATTCAAGCATGATTCGGTGGGTCGTTTCGGCTACCAAAGTACGAGTCGTTTCTTCATCTAATATTTTATTTTTGGCAAGCACATTTTGAAGGGGCCACGCCAGCAAATTGATAAACCAAGCATACGTATCGCCAAAGGCAGATTGACCCGCTTCCATACCCAACATATTTGGAATGACTGAGCCATTTACTTGTCCGCAAATACCTTTAACTACTTTATTTCCAACCTCTTGCGCAGGCGCAACCAACATATCACAAGTGGAAGTGCCCATTACTTTGCTCAAATAATATGGCTCAATTTGTCCGCCGACCGCGCCCATGTGCGCATCGAATGCACCTACGCTCACGACCACATTTTCAGATAAGCCCAAACGCTCTGACCACTCTTTCGACAATGTTCCAGCGGATTCGTCAGACGTATAAGTTTTTTCAAACAATCGGTCGCGCAAGCCGTCCAAGAGCGGATCGAGCGTCCTGAAAAATTCATTGGGCGGCAAGCCGTTGAAGTCTTCATGCCAAAGTGCCTTGTGTCCCGCCGCGCAGCGACTGCGTTTTAGCGCGTGCACGTCCGTTCCGCCAGTGAGCAAAAATGGAATCCAATCACAATGTTCTACCCAAGAGTAAGCTGCTTTTTGAATGTTCGAGTCCACACGCAACGTTCTTAAAATCTTTGCCCAAAACCATTCCGAAGAGTAAATTCCGCCTTCGTATTTTGTGTAATTTATACTCGAAGTTTTACATAAATCATTGATTTCAGTGGCTTCTTGGATGGCGGTATGGTCTTTCCAAAGGATAAACATGGCGTTCGGATTCTCGGCGAATTCTGGTAGAAGTGCGAGTGGTGTGCCAGTTTTATCTACTGCAACCGGCGTTGAACCGGTCGTGTCTATGGCAATGCCCTTCACTTTTTCGGCGATTTCTGCGGGGACTTTTGCAAGTGCTTGTAGAATGGAATTTTCTAAACCTTCGATATAATCCAGCGGATGTTGGCGGAATTGATTTTGGGTAGCGTCACAATATTTTCCATATTGCCAACGCGGGTAATAAAAAACAGCCGTGGAAAGCTCTTTCCCATTTTCAGTATCTACAATCAACGCCCGAACCGAATCGGTTCCATAATCTACACCAATCACATAACTCATTGTAATTTAGTTAGTTTCGTTTTAAATAAAAGTTTGATAATTCACATTTTAAAAGTGGGACATATATTGAAATCTAAAAAATTTGCTAAATTTAAATTAAAATAAATCTAACCACAAAGGACACAAGGATTTTCACTAAGTTCACTAAAAAAATATTCTGATACATGGTGTAAAACTTAGTTGGCTTGTAGTTGGCTTTTAAATTATCAACGTCCTTTTATATATAGCTTGATTGCAAATTAACAGTTGACAAAAAATTGCTACGAATGATACGAATGGAACAAACGATGCGCTGGTTTGGAGAAAATGACCCAGTCAGTTTGCAAGATATACGCCAAGCCGGTTGCACGGGAGTGGTCACTGCGTTGCACCACGTGCCGGTTGGAGATATGTGGACGGTGGAAGCAATCAATAAACGAAAAGCAACAGTCGAAGCAGCCGGTCTGACGTGGACGGTCGTAGAAAGTCTGCCAGTACACGAAGATATTAAAAAACAAGCGGGTGATTATTTGCAACACATTGAAAATTATAAAGTTAGCTTACGCAATTTGGCGGCTTGCGGTTTGAAAGTTATTACTTACAATTTTATGCCGATTTTGGATTGGATGCGCACCGACCCAACGTACACCTTGCCCGATGGAAGCAAAGCCTTGCGTTTTGAAAAAGCCGCTTTTGTCGCCTTCGATTTATTTTTATTGCAACGTCCAAATGCCGAAAAAGACTATTCAAAAGAAGAAATCATGCGTGCCGAACAGCGGTTTCAAAACATGACCGACTCGGAAAAGGAAACGCTTTTTAAAAATGTATTGCTTGGTTTGCCCGGCAGTGAAGAGCAATTCACCGTAGCCGAAATACTCACAGCGTTGCAAACTTATGCACATATTGACGCTGCCAAACTCAAACAACATCTTTTTTATTTTTTACAACAAATCGTACCGGTCGCTGAGGAAGTTGGGTTGAAAATGGCGATTCATCCAGACGACCCGCCGTATCCGATTTTAGGTTTACCAAGAGTGGTGAGTACGGAGCAAGATGCACAGGAAATTATTGATGCAGCACCTTCTTCTTCAAATGGATTGTGTTTTTGCACAGGTTCTTATGGCGTTCGGTCAGATAATGATTTGGCAGGCATGGTGCAGCGATTGGGCGAACATATTCATTTTTTACATTTACGAAATACGAAGGGCGACGCGGAAGGCAATTTTTACGAAGCCGCTCATTTAGAGGGCGATACGGATATGGCAGCAGTAGTGAAAGCAATATTTTTACTCCTGCAACGCACGGGCAATTCTATTCCAATGCGACCTGACCACGGACATCAAATGTTGGATGATTTGAAGAAAAAAACGCTGCCGGGTTACTCGGCGATTGGGCGGTTGAAGGGGCTGGCGGAGTTGAGAGGATTGGAGTTGGGCATTGCTAAAACCCTTATAACTTGATTTTGACACATCCCTTGTACGGGACAAGTTAGGCACATAGGTCACATAGTTTTATTTATAATTTAAGTATGGCACATTTTTGAAATGCACCACACTTTTATTTACTTTAACTGCAAATATTCCACGACCTGCTGATACACATGCGCCGCCGTGAATCCAAATTTTTCATCCAGCACGGTATAAGGTGCAGAATAACCGAAATGATTCACGCCCCAAACTTTGCCGTGTGGACCTGCCAAGCCACGCATGGTCACAGGTAGTCCAGCCGTCAAGCCAAATGTTGGAATATCTTCTGGTAGAATTTGATGTTGATACTCAGCGGATTGTGTTCTAAATAAACCTTCACTTGGCGCGGAAACGATTCTGATTTTCAGGCCTTTTTCAGTACGCAATTTTTCAGCACCTGCTACCAGCGTTGCTACTTCCGAGCCATTCGCCACTAAAATTACATCCGGTTTATCGCCATCTTCTTGTACGATATAAGCACCTTTTGCGGCTTGTTGGGCAGTTTCGTAGCGATTTTCGCCGGGTAAATCTGCAATATTTTGACGCGATAGAATCAAGCCGCTGGGTGTATGTTTATTTTCTAAAGCCAATTTCCAACAAACGGTCGTCTCTGCGCCATCTGCCGGACGCATAGCGAGGAAGCTATTATGACCCGAATGATTTTGCAATTGTTCTAACAATCGAAGTTGCGCTTCCTGCTCCACGGGCTGGTGCGTGGGTCCGTCCTCTCCTACCCGAAACGCATCGTGCGTCCAGATGAAAATCACGGGCTGCTCCATGAGTGCACACACGCGAATGGCGGGTTTCATATAATCCGAAAAAACAAAAAATGTAGCGCAAGCCGGAATCACGCCACCGTGCAATGCCATACCAGTCGAGAGCGCCGCCATCGTGAGTTCTGACACACCTGCCTGTAAAAAAGCACCCGAAAAATCCCCTTTTTTGAGCGATGCTTTCTTTTTCAAAAAAGCGTCAGTTTTATCACTATTCGACAAATCTGCGGAAGCGACAATCATATTATCCACATTGTCGGCCAGATACGAGAGTACGGCGGCAGAAGCAACGCGGGTCGCGCTGTTGGGTGCTTGTTTAATTTCACTCCAATCCAAATCAGGCAATTCGCCGGATTGAAACTGATTCCATTTTTTGGACAATTCTGGATTCGCAGTTTCCCATTCGCGGAAAGCGGCTTTACGAGCAGCAGCGGCTTTGATTTTTTCAGCTTTTAAATTTTCGTAATATTCCGATACTTGCGGGAAAATCTGAAACGCATTCGCCGCGTCGCCACCGAGTTTTTCGATGGTTTTTGCAAACGACGCTTTGGACTCGCCGAGCGGTTTGCCGTGCAATTCTACCTCTCCTTCATACGCGCTTCCATTTTCCAATACCACGCCTTTACCCATCATCGTTTTGCCGATAATCAAGGTTGGACGTTCCGTTTCGTCAATCCCAGCTTGCAATGCCGCTCTGATTTCGTCGTGGTCATTGCCATCAATCGTCAGCACGTGCCAGTCCCAAGCCTCATATTTTTGAGCGGTATCTTCTCCCGTCACTTCGTATACTTCGGTGGAGAGTTGGATTTCATTCGCATCATAAAACATGATAATATTTCCTAATCCCAAATGCCCGGCAATGCGCCCTGCACCTTGCGAAATTTCTTCCTGCACACCGCCATCTGAAATATAAAGGAAGGTTTTATGCGTCACTACTTCGCCAAAACGCGATTCCATAAACCGCTCCGCAATGGCAGAACCAATGCCAAATGTATGCCCCAAACCCAATGGACCAGACGTATTTTCGATACCGCGTTGAACGTTTATTTCTGGATGACCGGGTGTCGGGCTGTCCCATTGGCGAAAGTTTTTAATGTCTTCGAGGGTGAAATTGCCCATCAAAGTTTGAACCGCGTAGAGCATTGCCGACATGTGACCTGCGTCTAAGTAAAATCGGTCGCGCAGTGCCCAGCGCATATCCGTAGGATCATATTTCAAAAACTCCGAATATAAAATTTGAATAAAATCCGCGCCGCCCATCGGTCCGCCGGGGTGTCCTGATTTGGCTTTTTCTACCATTGCCGCTGCCAAGATTCGAATGTTGTCAGCCGCCAGCATAGCGGTATCCATTTTTGGAGACGTAGTTGTCATATCGTTTGCCATTTTAATTGTATCAGATTCTATAAAATTATTCGACAAAAGTAGTCATTACCGCCCCAACAATCGCCAATATAGGTATGAATTTTAATCATTTGTAGGATCACCCCATCACCCTAACTTGTAGCGCATGGCGGGATCACTCCACCTTCCAAGTTGTTTCCGGCACCTCTTTCACCACAAATTGCAGCGTCTCCTTCACGCGCTCTTCCATCAGCACCATTTTACCTTTCAACAGATTGGCTACAATATTTTCCTGCGGGTGGCGCACCGCCATGATTTCCAGATTTCTATCCGCTACGACTTTAAATTTTTTTTGAATCTGTTCTATAAAACGCTCCACTTTATCATCAATTTCCAAATCCGTTACACACACGCTGAAGCTAATCGCCGAGTTTTGCATCATATTTACTTGTAAACGCAAATCCGCAATCGCTTGAAACATATCGCTCAGATGATGCTCCGCTACAAACGAAAAATCTTTAGTCGAAATTTGCAACATCGTTTGATTCTTTTCCACCGTGATAATCGAAGGATACAAATCATCCACATCGCCGCCAATGTAAGTGCCCTCGTCCTCGGGCTTGATAAATGATTTTACAAATAATGGAATATTTTTATTTTGTAATGGTTTTATCGTCTTTGGGTGAATAACTTTCGCACCGTAATACGTCATTTCAATCGCTTCTTTATACGACAAACGGTCGAGTTTCACGGTATTATCAAACAAACGCGGGTCTGCATTCAACACGCCCGGCACGTCTTTCCAAATCGTCATACTTTCCGCATCCAGACAAAACGAAAAAATCGCTGCTGTATAATCCGAGCCTTCGCGCCCCAGCGTGGTTGTAAAATTTTCTTTCGTTGTACCAATAAAACCTTGTGTCAAAATAAAGCCCGGTTTTTCCAACATCGGCTTCACTTTTCGGTTCGCATTTTCCTGCGTCTCTTCCCATTGCACCCAGCCTTCCCGATAAATATCGTCCGTCAAAATCACGTCGCGCGCATCAAGCCACTGCGTCGGCAAACCAATTTTACTCAAATACGAAGCTACTATTTTGGTCGAAACCAACTCCCCTACCGATACAATCTGGTCATACACAAAATCATAATTTTCATGCGGTTCTTCTTCGAGTACCCATTCTACCTGCGCGTTGAACAAGTCATTTACTTCATCATACACCTCGTGCCCTTGTTCAAAAAGATTGCCTATAATATCGTAATGATATTTTTTAATATCATTTAGCAATTCGTATGCCTTGCCCGTTTTTTCCGTGTATGCGCCCACGATGAGTTCCAGCGCATTCGTCGTCTTGCCCATCGCCGACACAACGATGACAATCTTCTCCTCGCGGAATCGCTCCAGAATACTTGCCACATTTTGTAATCCAGCTGCATCTTTGACTGACGCGCCGCCGAATTTGAAAACTTTGATCGGTTGTTTCATTGCCGTTTGAGTAATTCTGTTTTAATTTATTATAGTGCTGCTGGCTATTGCAGTTCGTTTGCCAACCTAAAGGTTGGGGTACGAGGTCATCCTGAAGGATACGCTACGTTTTTACGCGCCGCAAATTTATACGTTCTTCCCTAATTTCACCAATATTTTTTGGTGTATCGGCTACACTTCAAAATCTCCATCACAACAACCTTTCTCCTCGGAAAAAGTTATACCTTCCATTTGTCACACTTAAAACTCACAATCCATGTTTGCAAAAATACCCAAACCCTTCATTACCCTTTTGGCAGTCGCGGCTATTTTCTTTGCTGGTGCTTTCACCAATCGCTATTTTTTTGCCGATGACATCACTGCCGATGACGTTCGGAGTGCCGCTAAAATCGCCGCGCTTGATTTGACGGACGCCGAAATTGATTCCCTTTTGCCAGCGTTACAAGATTTCCGTGAAAATTATATCACCAATCGGGAAAAAGAAATTCCCAACAGCCTCTCCCCTGCCCTGCTCTTCAATCCGCTGCTGCCCGGCATGAAAATGGACCAACCGCAAAAACCAGTTCAATTCAGCAATCCGGGCAAAGTGACGCTGCCCAAAAACCGCGATGAACTCGCATTTTTCACCGTCCGACAATTGGCAGAACTCATTGGCACCAAACAAATTACATCTACTGAATTGACTAAATTCTTTTTGGAACGATTAAAAAAATACGACCCTAAATTGTTGTGCGTCATTACTTTAACCGAAGACCTCACCTTAGCGCAAGCGAAAAAAGCCGACCAAGAAATCGCACAAGGCAAATACAAAGGTTTATTACACGGCATTCCCTACGGCGCAAAAGACTTATTAGCCACCAAAAAATATAAAACCACTTGGGGTTCTGTGCCTTACAAAGAACAAGTGTTGGATTATAACTCGACCGTCGTTCAAAAATTAGAAGATGCTGGAGCCATTTTGGTTGCCAAACTTACGATGGGTGAACTCGCTTGGGGCGACGTGTGGTACGGCGGCATGACCAAAAATCCTTGGGATGTGACAACTGGCTCCAGTGGCTCCTCGGCTGGCTCGGCTTCTGCGGTCTCTGCGGGATTGGTTCCGTTTGCCATTGGGACAGAAACCTTAGGCTCAATCGTCTCACCTTCAACGGTTTGCGGCACAACGGGCTTGCGTCCAACGTTTGGCAGAGTAAGTAAATATGGTGCAATGGCATTGGTTTGGAGTATGGATAAAATCGGTCCGATTACGCGCAGTGTAGAAGATTGCGCGATTGTTTTTAATTCGATTTATGGAGTAGATGGTAAAGATTTATCGGTTATTAAAGCACCTTTTAATTATAATATTACATTTGATACTAAAAAATTAAAGATTGGCTATTTGAAAAAATCGTTTGAACGAGAATATGCCTTTAAAAAACAAGACAGCCTCACGTTGCAAACGTTGCGCAGCATGGGTTATCAATTGATTCCCATCGAGTTACCTTCCATGCCATATATTGGTTTTATTTTAGATGCCGAAGCCGCTGCCGCTTTTGATGATTTAACAACGAGTAATAAAGATGACCAAATGGTGCGCCAAATTAAAAATGCCTGGCCTAATAACTTCCGTCAAGCGCGTTTCATTCCTGCGGTTGAATATATCAAAGCGAATCGGTTAAGAACGCAACTGATGCTGGATATGCAAAAATTATTTGAACAAGTCGACGTGTATGTGCATCCCTCGTGGGGTAATACTAGCTTGAATATCACCAACTTAACCGGACATCCATGTGTGGTTTTGCCGAATGGTTTTCAAGAAAATGGCAGACCAACCAGCATTTCATTTACCGGAAAGTTATTTGATGAAGCAGCGTTATTAATTTTTGCAAAAGCTTATCAAGATAAAACTGATTTTCATAAAAAACATCCGAATTTGTAAACGCAACTGATATTACCGCGCCCTCATTGCAACAATCGAAACGCGGATGACACGGATTGGGCGGATTCATGCGGATTTCATTTTTCGCTACACTTGATTTAAACAAAAAGCCCGTAAGTTAGTATGGAAGAAAATCCGTGAAAATCCGTTGTATCCGCGTCATCCGCGTTCCCAATATGTTATACGTGCGCGTAATGAGAGAATGTAAAAGTTGAAATAGATTGCCGCTCACGACGAGGCTCTTAGCACCAATTCCATCGGCAGTTTTACGGTTTGGAATTCCACCGGTCTTTTTTTATTTTCTATTAAATCCAACAATAAATCTGCCGCCGTTTTACCCATTTCAAAGGCAGGCTGCACCACCGTACTGAGGGAAGGCGACAGTAAATGAGCGGCGTGAATATTGGTAAAACCTATCATGGAAACTTCTTCTGGAATCTTTACTTTAAATTCATGTAATGCTTCTAGACAACCCAACGCCAGTCGGTCGCTGGCAGTGAAAAAAGCGTCCGGCTGGGGTTGTAGTGTTAACAATTCCGCAACGTGTTTGCTGACGTAACGCACATCAAAAGCCCCGCTGTAACGAATCAAGTTTTCATCAAAAGGAATATTATATTTTGCAAGTGCGTCTTTATATCCTGCCAAACGTTCCTTGGTAATGTAAAGGAAAGCCGAACTCGTGATATGAGCAATGCGCCGTCGTCCCGATAAAATCAAGTGTTCCGTAGCCTGAAAAGCACCCATGAAGTTGTCTGCCACGACTTTATGCGTATGAATTTCATCCGAAATACGGTCAAATAACACCAATGGCAAGCCTTGTTCATGTAATGTTTGTAAATGTTTTACATTCGATGTTTGATTCGACATGGATATTAAAAGCCCATCCACTTTACGCGCCACGATGTGCCCTACGCTTGCTACTTCTCGCTCATACGATTCATTACTCTGAAAAATCATTACATGATAGCCGCGTTTATAAGCCGTTTCTTCAATTCCATTAATCGCTTGTGAAAAAAAATGATTGGCAATTTCCGGCACAATGACCCCAATCGCCCAACTTTTATTTTCGCGCAAACTCAAGGCGATCGGATTCGGGCGATAATTCATTTTTTCGGCATAATCCAATACGAGTTGTTTTGTTTCTGAGTTAATTTCATAACTATCCCGCAACGCCCGCGAAACAGTCGAGGTAGAAATATTTAAGGCTTTGGCAATATCTTTAATAGTAATCGTCTGCAAATTGAAATTCGGTTTAAATTAACTTCTGTGGTTTCAAAATACAAAATTCTACGATTTTTTTTGTTTTAAAATAGTGATTATTTGGAAAAATTTTGTACGTGCGCGATTTTGAAAAATAGGCTGTCCCAATAAACTTTGAAAATTAACGGCGGATAATACGGAATTTATTTGCATAATCACTAATATATAAGCTAAAATCTTCGGGAACGTTCCCGATAACGATTGCGTAAATATATATCCAAACTTATTTGTCAATTCCTTTCGTTCATCCTACTTTAGTGTTGCAAAAAGTTTTTAGTGCAAAATAAAATTTTAATTTTAGTTTATTTATGAATATTCCAATCCTGGTTTGATTTGAGCGAAAGCTCAGAGAAAGTCCATAGACCAGCATCATTATACAAATGTAATGTAACTTTAATAAAAACTCCATCGGGTGACACAACAACAAGGTAATATAACCATGAAACAATATAACCATACGACAGCAGAGCGACCGAACACCCAAACATCCGAACATCCGAACCTGATTGAAACCCGCTACGAAAGCAGTCCGCGCGAAGTAGCGACGATGAATACGGAAGCATTACGCACTCATTTTTTGATTGAAAATCTATTACAAGCAGATAAATTAAAATTGACTTATTCGCATTACGACCGGGTAATAATAGGCGGTGTAATGTCGGTACAAGAAGTGATAACGCTACCAAATCCTGATGCATTAAAAGCGAATTTCTTTTTGGAACGGCGTGAACTCGGCATTATCAACGTAGGCGGTGATGGACAAGTAATTGCGGATGGAGTGAAATATGAATTGCAAAAATTAGATTGCCTCTACATTGGAAAAGGAGTAGAAGACGTGGTTTTTTCTAGTACGGAGGCGAATGACCCAGCACTTTTTTTCCTACTTTCGGCACCTGCGCACCTCCCGTGTCCGACCCGATTAATGACCAAAAAAGACGCTGCGCCACAACGCTTAGGCGCTGTAGAAACCTCGAATCAACGCACCATTTACAAATATATTCACCCCGATGGCATTCCGAGTTGCCAGTTGGTAATGGGCTTAACCGTTTTGGAAAATGGCAGCGTATGGAACACCATGCCGCCGCACACGCATGACCGCCGAATGGAGGCTTATTTTTATTTTGATGTAATGGAAAATCAAAAGTTATTACACCTTATGGGGCAACCACAGGAGACACGCCATCTTTGGGTGAGCAACCATCAAGCCGTTATTTCGCCGCCCTGGTCTATTCACGCGGGTTGTGGCACTACGAATTATGCGTTTATTTGGGGCATGGCAGGTGAAAACCAGGCTTTTACGGATATGGATTTTGTACAAGCATCTGATTTGCAATAAAATTCGACGCCATATAAAAAAATATCAAATTATATTTTTAATCATAATGAAAAAACTTTTAACCTTTTTTAGTTTGTTAATAATCGTCAACGTTGCTTTGGCACAAAAAAATATTGTAATAACTTTAAAAAATCGGGCGGACTTTGCGCGGCAGGAGGAAGCAGTTGTGCTGTCCCGACAGGCGTTGGAGCAACGGGCAGGCAAAATTTCAACAGGAAAAGTCCCGGTATTTAAAACCGTTTCAGGGGAGGTGTTGCCTTCGCAAACCGATGACCTTAATAACGATGATACATGGGATGAAGTAATTTTCTTAGCTTCTTTTCAAAAGAGAGAAAAATATAATATCAATATTACATTCGTACAACCAGAACAATTGCCGGTATTTAAAAAACGTACCAACGCTCGAATGGCAAAATTGGACGGGGAAAAATTCCTTTCAAGTACGAAAGAAACGATGCCTAAAGGACATAAACAAACCGATTTTTCGACTACCAAAATGCCACTGTATCAGGTGGAAGGACCTACCTGGGAAAACGACAAGGTAGCGTTTCGGCTCTATTTCGACCCGCGTAATGGCAAAGATATTTACGGCAAAACGACTTCGGATTTGGTTATGGATAAGGTTGGCTTACCCAGCGATAATTACCATGTGAAAAACTGGTGGGGCATGGACATTCTCAAAGTGGGCGCGTCGCTGGGAGCCGGCGCTTTAGCAATACAAATAACTGATTTACAAGGCAAAACAACATTGGCACGGCTGGGTGAAGGGGTAGAACAAACGACTTACGAGCTGGTCGCAGCTGGCCCGATTCGCTCCATTTTCCGTTTGCAATACAAAAACTGGCAACCAACACCAACGGAAAAGTATGATGTAACCGAAACGATTAGTATCATAGCCAGTAAATTTTATTATGAAAGCGCAGTCACGATTTCCGGTTTTACCGGTGAAAAAAATTTGGTGACGGGTATTGTGAATTTAATGAGTAATAAGGCTTTACAATTCAAAGATAAAATCTATAATTATTTAGCAACCCATGATATACAAAGTGAAAATAAAGATAAACTCGGTATGGGTATTATCGTCCAGCAAGCAGATTTTATAGCGTTTGGTGAAACGCCCGAGGAAGGTTCGGATAAAGTATTACAAACTTATTACGTGGCTTTAAAAGCCAAAGCGAATCAACCCGTTTCATTCAAATTTTATGCCGGTTGGGAAGCGACCGATCCACGTTTTGCGGATGCCAATCATTTTGAAAACTTTTTAAAATCGGAGATAAATGGTTTTTCTGAGCCGATTAAAGTTAAAATTAAATAGGACACTGATTATTAAGATGATTAAGACTGATTTATAAAAACATAAAGAATCTTAATTATCATAAAATAATCAGTGTCCTATCCACTTAAAATTGATTTAAAATATGAAACTAACGCTTTTACTTTTTATTACTACCATTACAATTACGCTTTTTGGACAAAGCAAAATTGATGTCAAAAAAGAAATGGCATTTGCAGCGCAGCAATATGAGTTGATGCTCAAATCCTTGCCCGATACGACTAAATTTCCACAATCCATCAATCCAGATGGAACCTTACGTACGCGTGATTCTCAGTGGTGGTGCAGTGGTTTTTTTGGCGGTTCACTCTGGTATTTATACGAATATAATAAAGAGAATAAATGGAAAGATGCCGCGCAATTGTGGACAGCAGCAGTGGAAAAGGAAAAATACAATACCGGAACGCATGATTTAGGTTTTATGATTTATTGCCCTTTTGGAAATGGATATCGTTTGACAAAAAATGCTGCTTATAAAGAAGTGATGCTGACTGGTGCAAAGTCTTTGTCCACCCGTTTCAATCCTGAATATGGCGTTATTAAATCATGGGACAAATTTGAAGGAAAGTATGATTATCCGGTGATTGTAGATAATATGATGAATCTGGAATTCTTGTTTTGGGCAGCGAAAACATCCGGTGATAAAAAATTCTATGATATTTGTATTTCTCATGCTGATAGTACCATTAAACACCATTATCGCCCGGATTATAGCAGTTATCATGTTATTTGCTATGATAAAGGTGGAAAAATACTCGCTAAAAAGACGCATCAGGGCTACGCCGACGACTCTGCGTGGTCGCGCGGACAGGCATGGGGATTATATGGATATGTGGTAATGTACCGCGAAACGAAAGACAAAAAATACTTGAAACAAGCCGAAAACATTGCCAATTTCTACTTGAATCATCCGAATCTGCCTGCCGACAAAATTCCGTACTGGGACTTCAACGCACCGAATATTCCGAACGAAGAACGCGATGTTTCCGCCGGAGCGATTACTGCTTCTGCCTTGTTGGAACTCAGCACTTACAAAGTAAAAAATCGAAAAAGTTATTTCAAAGCAGCCGAACAAATGCTACAAAGCCTGTGCAGCCCGGCGTACAAAGCCAAACTGGGCGAAAATCGCAACTTCATCCTGATGCACAGCGTGGGCGCGAAGCCGCTAAAGTCAGAAATTGATACGCCGTTGATTTATGCGGATTATTATTTTCTGGAAGCATTATTACGTTATGATAAAATGAAATAAATAGTTTAATTTTTATTCTGTAAAATTTTTCTTGAAAATCTGCTACCGGTTGTCGCGTCTTTTGACGTATAGGCAACTTGTGTTTGATATTTTCTGAAACTAACTTATTTTAAACCAAATTCTTTACACCATGCGTTTAAGAACTTATAAATCAAAATTTTACGGATATAGAGCAAAAAGATACGTCTTTTCTCTAATCCTACTACTTGCCGGTTTCTTGGGAAATGGAATAGCCGCTAACAATCCTTTTGCACTTCCGCTGGACGTAAGAGGAAAGGTACTGGATGAAGCTGGTGCAGCGATGGCGGGGGTTTCCGTCGTAGTGCGAGGCACCAACAATGGTACAGTAACCGACACAGACGGCAGTTTTACATTGCCCGATGTACCTACCGATGCTACTTTGGAGTTTTCATTTATTGGTTATGAAACCATTAGTATTCCGGTAAATGGAAATAATCCGATAAACATTACATTACAAATTGACGACGAAACGCTGGAAGAAGTGGTCGTGGTTGGTTACGGCACCCAGCGAAAAAGTGATGTGACCGGGTCGCTCTCTTCAGTTTCCTCCCGCGAAATCAAGTCAGTTCCCGCTACGGGCGTGGGGCAGGCGTTGCAGGGAAGAGCGGCTGGCGTGCAAGTCACTACTTCTTCCAACGCGCCAGGCGGCGGTGTAAGCATTCGCATACGAGGCGGTAATTCGATTAATGCCGGTAACGAACCATTATATGTAATAGATGGCTTTCCGGTATATAATGAAAATGGGTCGAATTTAAATCCGAATGAAATAGAATCCATTGAAATTTTAAAAGATGCTTCGGCGACGGCGATTTATGGGTCGCGCGGCGCGAATGGCGTGGTCATGATTACCACTAAACGTGGCAAAGCCGGACAGAATCGTATAGATTTTGAATCATATTATGGAATGCAGGAAGTGCAAAACACAATCCCGATGCTGAATGCAACGGAGTATGCACAATTGGTAAACGATGCTCAGACCAACGCCGGACGCGCGGCAATTTTCACACCAGAGCAAGTCGCTGGTTTTGGCGAAGGTACGAATTGGCAAAACGAAATTTTTCAAAATGCGCCGATTCAAAATTATCAACTTACTTTTTCCGGCGGCAGCGATAAAACGCGCTATGCTATTTCCGGCAATTTTTTCCAACAAGAAGGTGTAATTATGGAATCTGAATATTCCAGAGCGTCCGTTCGAGTGAATTTGGACCAAAAAATAAGTAATCGTTTTAATATTAGTACGAATTTGAATTTTATTCGCGCTGTCAATAATGCGGTGCCAACCGATGCCGATGGCGGCACGGGCGGTACGGTGGTATATGGTGCGCTGAATTTCTCACCGACGCAACCGGTTTATAATGCAGATGGGACTTTGACGGTGTTCAACACACCGGGTCGCATCCAAATCGGTAGCCCCGTGGCGCAGGCAATCGGTACGGACAATCGCATTATGGGTTCTCGCTTGATTGGGAATTTCTTTGCAGATTATAATATTTTGCAAGGCCTGACTTTGCGTGTAAGTGTAGGTGCAGATGTGAATTACAGCAAAAACGCAGATTACATTTCTCGGCTTACCACGGTCGGAACTTCGGCAAGCGGTCGGGGAACGATTACCAATAATCAAACAAATACTTGGCTAAATGAAAATACACTGACGTATGTAAAATCATTGAACGACGTTCACAACTTTACTATACTAGCGGGTTATACTATGCAAGGTTCTCGTTTTGAATCAGTTAGAGCGGCGGCACAAGGTTTTGCGAATGATATTTTGGGGTTTGAAAACTTAGGTTCCGGCTCTACAGTGCTTACACCTGCTTCTTCGGCGAGTGAATGGCAGCTTAATTCTTACATCGGTCGGGTGAATTATGATTTTAATAATAAATATTTATTGACGGCTACGGTTCGGGCAGATGGTTCTTCTCGTTTTGGGGAAGGGAATAAGTGGGCGGTTTTTCCTTCGGCATCGGTGGCTTGGCGCGTTACACAGGAAGATTTTTTACGGAATAATGACTTGCTGAGTGACTTGAAAATCCGCGCCAGCTATGGCTTGAGCGGCAATCAGGAAATTGGCACGTATCAATCTTTGGCGGCTTTGGCTACGCAAAATGCGAATTTTGGCAACGTGGTTTCCATCGGTATTGGTCCTTCGCGGGTCGCGAATCCTGATTTGAAATGGGAAACGACGGCGCAGGCGAATGTGGGCATAGACTTGGGATTATTTAAAAATCGCCTTTCCATTACAGCAGATTATTACGAAAAAGAAACGACCGACTTATTACTTTCTGTGCCACTTCCATTTACTTCCGGTTATGCTTCCGCATTACAAAATTTGGGCAGCGTACAAAATAAAGGCTTTGAATTGGGGATTAATTCGACTAACGTGACCGGTGCATTTACCTGGACAACCAATTTTAACATTGCTACCAACGAAACCGAAGTGCTGAATCTGGGTACACAAACCGAATTTCTTGCCGGTGAATCCAGCGGACACTTGCAATTGCCCAATTCCGGTATTGTGCGCGTGGGCGAGCCGATTGGCGTGTTTTACGGCTATGTAACGACGGGCATTTTCCAAAATCAGGCAGAAGTGGACGCTTCAGCGCAAAAAACATTGAAACCCGGCGACCGCCGCTATGTGGACCAAAACGGCGACGGCACTATCAATGCTGCTGACCGCGTGATTTTGGGACAAGCGCAACCCAAGATTTTTGGCGGTTTGACCAACACATTTTCTTTTGCCGGTTTTGAATTAAGTGTATTTCTGCAAGGCGTTTCCGGTAATAGTATCTTGAATATCAATCGGTTCGAGTTAGAATCGCTCACCGGCGTAAGCAATCAATCGCGTGCAACCCTCGACCGCTGGACACCAAGCAACCCAAGCAATACCATTCCACGCGCCAATGCGGTGAACAATCCGTATGTGATTTCCTCGCGGCAGGTGGAAGACGGTTCGTACTTGCGTATTAAAAACATTAACTTATCCTATTCACTCCCGACTTCTTTATTAAAATCCATTCGGATGAATAGTTTGAAAATTTATGTGTCGGCACAAAATTATTTCACGTTCACCGATTATAGCGGCTACGACCCGGAAGTGAATCGCTTTGGGCAGTCCACGTTGAGTCAAGGCATTGATTATGGCAGCTATCCGAATAATAGAATTTTGTTATTTGGTTTGAATGTAGGTTTGTAAGATTTGCTAAATTTTAAAAATTTAGTAAATCTATTTCATTACAACAAAAAAATTAAAACATGAAACTTCGTAATATTTTATATTTAATACTTTTTTCTATATTTATTACAGCTTGTTCTTTAGAAGAAGACCCGCCTTCTAACCTCGCGCCCACCAATTTCTATCAATCCTCCAGCGACGCGGTGGCTGCAGTCAATGCCGTCTATGATGCCTTCAATCAAATTGGCGACCAAAGTCGTAATTTGATTATCATGGGTGATATTCCATCAGATGATGCAAATCCGCTGCCGATCAATGCCGACCGAGTGCAAATTGGTGCTTTTAGTACTGCTCCGACCAACGGTATCGTGTTGCAAACTTGGCAAGTTATTTACCAAGGTATCAATCGTTCCAACGCAGCCATTGACCGTATTCCGAATATTGCAATGGATGGTAAATTACAAGCCCGATTGGTCGCCGAAGCTAAATTTATGCGGGCGGTTTATTACTTTTATTTAGTGCGTTGGTATGGTGGCGTGCCGCTTATGCTGAGTGAAACGACCTCGCTGGAAGCTGGCAAAGACATAGCGCGGGCCAGTGTTCCTGAAGTTTATGCACAGATTATCAAGGACTTAACTGAAGCGGAGAGTGCCTTGCCCGAAATTTATACCGGAGCCGACTTGGGCAGAGCCACTGCTGGAGCCGCAAAAGCGATGCTTGCCAAAGTATATTTGACGACGAAAGATTTTACAAAAGCACGGGACAAAGCACAGGAAGTTATTACAAACGCTGCTAAATATAAATATGGTTTATTTGATAAATATATTGATGTATTTGCGGTTGGTAATAAAAATGGGAAAGAATCGGTATTTGAAATCCAGTTTGTTGCTGGTGGTGTCGGGCAGGGCAATGGCATGATTACGTACTTTGCAATTGAAAATTCGCCAGTGACAGGGCGCGGCTTTGGCTCATTTTTTCCAACTGTAGAATTATATAATAGTTATGCACCCGGCGATAAACGCAAAGAATTATACATTAACTCGTATGTAAATAGTGCCGGACAAACCGTTACAACTTATCAGCATTTTAATAAATATGTGGACCCAGCAGCAAAGGCTTTCCCAGAAGGGAATAATAACTTTCCGATTATACGCTATGCGGATGTGTTGATGATGTTTGCCGAAGCGGAGAATGAAGTGGCGGGTCCGACTGCATCGGCAATTGAATTTGTCAATCAGATTCGCCGCCGCGCTTTTGGTTTTCCGTTGACGATGCCTTCTACAGCTGACCTTGCCAGTGGTATACCGAAAGACGAATTTCGTACAAAAATATACGAAGAAATCCGTTGGGAATTTGTAGCCGAAGGGCATCGCTGGTTTGACCTCGTGCGCACGGGCAGGCTCGTGAGCGTGTTGCAAGCCAAAGGCAAAACCAATGTCGCCGAAAAGCACAATCTGTTTCCGATTCCGCAACGCGAGCGCGATTTGAATCCAAAATTGGAACAAAATCCGGGATATTAATTGTTAGAATTTTAAACCACAGAGCGGATACAAAGTTGCAGAGAGTTGGATAAATTGCATCGCTCTGCAACTCTGTAAGCGCTGTGGTTGGTTTATCCTTGAATAATGTAACTATGACAAAATCATATTTTATTTTTGTAGTCGTTCTTTTGTGCTTCGTATCAAATCCCACTTTTGCGCAATTAAAGTATTTAAAAGATGTAAATAATATACCTGAACATCCCCGCATTTTGCTGCAAAAAGGCAACGAAAAAGCCCTTCTACAAGCGATCAATGCAGACAACAATTGGAAAAAGGTACATCAATTAATTTTGGCAGAAAGTGATAGTATGCTGCAATTGCCTGTGTTGGAGCGAATACAAGTTGGCAAACGCTTGCTCGATAAGTCGCGGGAATGCCTTCGGCGCGTTTTCTTTTTATCCTATGCTTGGCGCACAACGAAGGATGGAAAATATTTAAACCGAGCCACAAAAGAATTGATAGCTGTATCAAAATTTAAAGATTGGAACCCTTCGCACTTCCTCGATGTAGCGGAGATGACGCTGGGCATGGCGATTGGATATGATTGGTTACATCCTTATTTATCCAGTAATGTAAAAAAAGCAATAAGAGAAGCAATTATAACAAAAGGATTACTGCCGTCATTAGACTCAAAATATAATGGTTGGTTAAAAGCTTCCCATAATTGGAATCAAGTTTGTAATGCTGGCATGACATACGGCGCGTTGGCGGTGTATGAAGACCACCCTGAATTGGCTAAACAAATTATTGATAGAGCGATTGAATCTATTACCTTACCGATAGAAGATTATAATCCCGACGGGGCGTATCCAGAAGGATTTGGGTATTGGGGTTATGGTACAAGTTTTAACGTGTTGTTTCTCAGTGCGATAGAAAAAGTATTTGGCAATACTTTTGATTTAACAAATAATAATGGTTTTTTGAATACGCCCAATTATATTGTAAATATGGTGGGACCGACTAAAAAGAATTTTAATTATGCAGATAATGGCGATGGCGCGGGTTTGAATGCAGCAATGTTTTGGTTCGCGCAACACATTAAAAATCCGGCACTTTTATATACTGAAAAAACGTATCTGGATGCTATTCCAAAGTCCATGGGAAAGAATCGATTATTACCGGCTGTCATGATTTGGGGTGCGGGTATTAATTTAAATGTAATAAATCCACCAAAAGATTTAATTTGGGTGGGACAAGGAAAAAATCCGGTGGCGTTGATGCGCACTTCTTGGACGGACCCAAACGCGATTTTTGTAGGAATAAAAGGCGGTTCACCTGCTGTGAATCATGGTCACATGGACGTCGGCTCGTTTGTAATGGACGCACAAGGCGAGCGCTGGGCGATGGATTTTGGGATGCAACAATATGAATCATTGGAATCCAAAGGCGTGGATTTGTGGGATATGAAGCAAAATTCCCAGCGTTGGCAAATTTTTCGATATAATAACTTGGCACATAATACGCTTACTTTTAATAATGAATTACAACAAGTGGAAGGATTTGCACCAATTACTAAATATACCAATAAAACTTCCTTTTTGAGTGCAATTACAGATGTATCAGCCGTTTATAAAGGAACTGTCGCTTCCGCCAATCGAGGTATAGCCATTGCCGACCAAAAATATGTAATCGTTCAAGATGAAATTACAACAAGTGATAAAGAAACCACCGTGCGCTGGACGATGGTGACGCCAGCTACGGTGAAACTTTTAGAAAATGGAATCGCAGAGCTTATACAAAATAATAAAAAACTACAAATCAAAGTAATAGAACCCGCTAATGTTACCTTACAAACTTGGTCAACCGAGCCGGTACAGCCTTTTGATGCGCCCAATCCGGGCACTAGTTTAGTTGGTTTTGAAGCGAAAATCCCCGCCAATACACAGACTTCACTTACGGTGTTACTTATTCCACAAGATGTTGTAATAAAAGATGAAAAGAAAGTACCGGCACTAAATAATTGGGCGAAACAAAAATAATTTACAACGCATTAAAAAACAGCCAATTAACTCTTACCAATCTTTACAAGTGTACAAATGAAAAAACAATTATTCACTTTATTATTTTTAAATATGTTAATCGTCGTAGGATTTTCACAAACTAAAGCCGAAACCGCCATGGCTGCCGCAGTAGAAACCTTGCGCAAAGCGATGGTGGACGCCGATAAAGCTACGCTGGAAAAAATCACTGCCGCTGAATTGAGTTACGGGCATTCGAGCGGAAAAGTGGAGGACAAAGCGGCATTTATTGAAGTTTTAACCAGTGGAAAATCGGATTTTACAAAAATTGATCTGACCGAGCAAACGATTAAAGTGGTAGACAAGACTGCTATGGTTCGGCATAAATTATCGGCGGAAACCAACGACGGGGGCAAACTCGGGACGGTAAATTTGAATATCCTACTTATTTGGCAAAAACAAAAAGGTGATTGGAAATTATTAGCGCGCCAAGCGGTAAGGATTCAGTAGGCAGTGAACCTGTCAATTTTTTTATATAATTTGAGTAAATAAAACGGCCTAACTTATACACTTGTATAAGTTAGACCGTTTCTAATTATGTAAATGATATAGGCGACTAATACCCAGCGTTTTGTGGAAAACTGCTCCCTCCACCGGCAGTACGGTCTATTTGATCTTGTGGAATGGGGCGCAGCATATGAAAGTCTTTGATGTTCGCAGTGGCATCAGGATTGTGTTTTTTCACTCTATCTACTAATGTTTTGGTACGTTTCAAATCAAACCAACGATGTTGCTCACCTAACAATTCCCGCGCCCGTTCATCCAAGATAAAGTCGAGATTAATTTTATCTGGCGTGATTTCCATGGCGGTTTCCTTGCCCGGATAAGCAGCGCGGCGGCGCACAGTGTTGATGAAAGTAACGGCTTCATCGGCTTTGCCTGCGTAAAACAAGGCTTCGGCAGCGATCAAGTGCGTTTCGGAGAGGCGGAATGCGAGGAAATCACGCGAGCCTTCAAATGTGGTGCGGTCAGGTCGAAGCGGGTCTAAAAACTTGGTCAGCGAAGGATACAATTTCGGCGTGTATTTGCTCGGCGTGATGACCTGATAACGTTTAGCAGCTATTTCGGCAGCGGTCAATTCGTATCCCGGCAGCCAAATTGCAGTGTCGCCCAAAACATATTTGGGTTTGCCGGCGGCATCTTTTGGAATGGTTTTCTCGTTGTTGGCAAGGAACACAGTTTTAAAACTTTTTTCATACCGCGAATCCACCGTGCGATCCCACAAACCCAAGGTGTAATTAGTAGGTCGAAAACGTTTGAATGGGCGACCGTTCTGCACATCGCGTTGCAAACCCGGCTGCACGTCGTATTCCATCAGGAAAAAAACGTGGGCGTTGTTGCCACCGCCATTCGTGAGCGGGTCGTTGGTGTATTGCACCGAAAAAATCACTTCATCATTAATTTCGCCACCACCTTGGTCAAACACGCGGGCGTAGTCGCTCAACAAACGATAACCGTATTTGCTAATGGCATTTTTGGCGTATTCGGCGGCTTTTGTATAATCCTCTGGTTTGGCGGCTTCGGAAGTGGCTTTGGTGAGATAGACCTTTGCTAATAAATGCTCGGCGGCTCCTTTGCTCGCTCGACCCCAATCAATAGGCTTTGCTTCCAAAGCAGGCAGTGCTTCTTCCAAATCCTTGATGATAGCAGCGTAAATCTCTGGTATCGCTGTGCGTTTGGCTTCCGTGACAATGCCTGTGTTTTCGGTCAACGTCAGATGGACCTGTCCAAACATTTGCACCAAAACAAAATAATAGTGCGCCCGAAGAAATTTCGTCTCGGCTACGCGGATGGCTTTACGAGTCGGGTCCAAGCCTGTCACCGCATCGGCGCGTGTGATAACTGCATTGGCAGTGTTGATGGCGCGATAAAATTCATTCCAAACTTCGGTAAGCAAACTCGTGCGCGGGTCGAGCTGCGAGGTATATTGATTCACAAATTTAAAACTACCGTCCGAACCCATTGTGTAAGTATCCGTACCAAAAACGGTCAAAGACATTCCGCGTTCTGTGGCGTAAAAATTGCGCAGCGAGGAATACACGGCTTTCACGCCATCTTCAAAACCCGCAGGCGTGTTGATGTAGCCAATCGGCACACCAGACACCACATCTTCTTCCAAAATATTTTCACAGGCTTGGCTCATCAGCAGTAGGATGGCGAAGAGTCCTATTTTTATTGATTTCATACTTTTATTAAATTAAAGATTTACTAAATCTTGAAGATTTAGCAAATCTGTGTTTAGCAAATCAAATAATTAAAAACTAACATTCAAACCGAACAAAAACAGCCGCGTACTTGGCGTATCAGCATTTACTTCGGAGCTACGCTCTTGGTTGTTGCCGTCGGGCGCGAGAGCACGTTCCGGGTCAATACCTTTGTGTTCGCTCACGTAATTGCTGAAAAGCAATGGATTCTGCGCACTCAAGTACAATCGCAGCGACTGGATTTTTAATTTATTGGTCAACGAATTGGGGAAAGTGTAGCCCAACGCGACGTTGCGCACTTTGATAAAAGAGCCATCAAAATAAGATAAAGTGGAACTATTGACCGGAAATTCCTGATTCTGATTCGGGCGCGGGTAAGCGTTGGTCGGATTGTTGGGGGTCCAATAATCCACATCCAAATTATTATAACGACCAAACAGGTTGTTGTTAGAATCATGGAAACGGCTGCGAATGGTATTGCCCTGTCGTGCAAAAATAAAAATAGACAAATCCACGCCTTTGAATTCAAACGTATTGGTCATACCGCCGCTCCAGTCGGGTATATCCGAGCCTAAAATGATGCGATCAGCAGCGTCTATTTTGCCGTCGCCGTTTTGGTCGCGCACTTTGATTTCGCCGACTTTGCGTTGGTACTTCGTAGCTTCGTCCACCTCATTGCTTTGCCAAATACCGATTTTTTCAAAATCATAATACACCGTAATGGGCTGCCCGATAAACCAGTTGTTGCCGACATCATTCGCTTGACCGCCGTAGAGTGAGACGATTTCTTCGGTGTTGGTAAAGAAATTAAAATCCGTTGACCATCTAAAACCGTTGTCGGAATCAAAATTGACGGTAGAAAGTGTTGCCTCAAAGCCCGTATTGCTCGTTTCGCCAATATTTTCCAACACACTATTATAACCACTCGTAATCGGTAACTGACGGCGCAAGAGCAAATCCGAAGTGTTCGTTTGATACCATTCTACACTGCCGGAAAGCCGGTTTTTGAAAAAGCCAAAGTCCAAACCGATGTTTAAAGAAGTAGAAGTTTCCCATTGCAAAGAAGAATTACCGATGACATTGGGGCGATAGCCGTAAGCGCCATTGGAACCAAAAGCATAGACGGTACGCGCCAAAAGTGCTTGCGTTTGGTAGGGCTGTACCGCGGAGTTGCCTGTTGCGCCGTAGCTGGCACGGAGTTTTAGGTTATCAATGACGGATATATTTTTAACAAATTCTTCTTGACTGATATTCCAACCCACTGCCGCCGATGGAAAAAAACCGTACTTGTTGCCTTCCGCCAAACGCGAGGAGCCGTCCACCCGACCGGTGAGCGTAAGGAGATATTTGTTATTAAAACCATAATTCACGCGCCCCATGAACGATTGGAGCGCCCATTCTACCAATGTACTGCCCACACCTTGAATAATGGTCGCTGCGCCGAGGTTGTAAAATTCTTGCGTCTCCGCCGGTACACCTCGCACATCGGTTCTAAATTCTTCGTAACGGTCTTGCTGGATACTGTGCAGCAAAGTGACATTCACGTTGTGTAAACTGCTGAACGTCTTATTATAATTGACAATATTTTCTAAGGTGTAATTGAAGAGCGTACTGTTCCGCGTAAAAGCTGTCGGGTCGCCGCCTCGACGGTTATTGGTTTGGCTGCCGATGAAACGCCCATAGCGCCCGTTTTGAAAATCGGGTCCAAAATTCAACCGATAAGAAAGTCCATCAAATAATTTAATTTCACCATAAATGCTACTGAAAATGCGGGTGCGCTTCGTTTCGTCAATATTTGCGCCGGGTACGACTTCTGCTGCCGGATTGGTGCGCAAGCCGTCAGTCGTGGGCAGGAAAATCAGCTTACCATTGTCATCAAAAGGTTTGCCCAATGGATTTTCTTCCAAAGCGCCGCCGTAGGGATTGAAGCCTTCGCCATTTCGAATACTGTACACGCCCAGCGTAGAAGTGCCGACGCGAATGCGGTCGCTGATTTGATGGTCAATATTGATGCGCAGCGTGTAACGCGTAAAATCCTGATTGTAAACGATGCCTTGCTCGTCAAAATAATTAGCAGAAATGCCAAATTGTGTTTTTTCATTGCCACCCGATACGCCCAATTGATGGCTTTGCTGATTGCCATCGCGCAAAAGCAGGTCTTGATAATCAGTTGAACGCCCCGTTTTAATGCCATCCAATTCGACCGGGTCAAACAATCGCGCATCGGCAGCGGCAGGATCCGCATCGTTGTAGTTGCCCGTCGCACGGCGCGATTCCCGTTTATATTCAGCAAATTCTGCGCCATTGAAGAGATCTACGGTATTCAGTGGTTCAGAAATGCCATAATACGAATCGTAAGACACGACCGTTCTGCCGGTTTTGCCGCGTTTGGTGGTAATCAGTACTACGCCATTCGCACCTCTGGAACCATAAATCGCGGTAGCTGACGCATCTTTCAAGATTTCCATAGATTGAATATCCTGCTGGTTGATGTCGCCCAATCCACCGGAAAGTGGAATACCGTCCAGCACATACAGCGGCTCATTGCCTGCCGAGAACGAGCGCCTCCCGCGAATGCGCACGCTCACATCCGAGCCGGGGCGCGAGCCGAGCGACACCACATCTACACCGGCGGCGCGTCCTTGCAGTGCTTGCTGCGCGTTCGTCACCGGCAGTCGCCCGATTTCCTCCGCCGAGACAGAAGAAATGGCACCCGTAGATTGGCTTTTGCGTTGTGTGCCGTAGCCTACTACCACGATTTCTTCTAAAGCGAGGTCATCTACGCCAAGCAACACGTCAATCGTAGTGCGCCCACCGATTTCTATTTCCTGCATTTGATAACCAGTGGACGAAAAGATTAGCGTGGTGGCGCCGTCTGGCACTTGAAGTTCGTAGTTTCCTTGCACATCCGTGACCGTACCTTGCGTGGTTCCTTTTGCTTGAATCGAAACGCCATATAAGGGTTCATTACTTTCAGCGTCTCGAATTGTTCCTGCTATTCTGCTAACATTTTGCGGTACGCCATAGGTTGCTACTGGTGTTCGGTCAGTTGCACTGCCTATCAGCAGCGATTGTTGTGCGAGGGAGGTCTGCCACGTAGCTAAAAACAGTAGCAAATAGCCCCCAAACTTTCGAGTAGAAATCATCATGGTGGAAAAGTTTTGTGAGTGATAATTGTCAAGACGTACAATCGTTTTACTTTCCCTGACAAAAAATTGCCAAAAAAGATTTTATCTGAAATTATTTTAGATTCAATTTACAGAACAAAATTTCTTACACCGTATCTTCTCCATTATAAATTGCATCCAAACATTTTTTTACAAAAATATTTGGAAAGTTTCGGAAATTCTTCTTATTATTGTGCAAACGATTGCACAGATATTTTATAATGACCAAAAAATCAACCATTCATGATATTGCAAAAGCGTTGAACGTGACGGCTTCTACCGTGTCACGCGCTTTGAATGGCAATACGCGCATCAGTGAAGCCACGCGGGAAGCGGTGCTGGAGGCTGCCAAAAGTTTAAATTATAATCATAATCAAATCGCCTCGGCATTGCGGAGTGGACGTAGCTACATCGTAGGTGTAATTGTGCCGACGGCGGATCGAAGTTTTTTTTCTAAAGTGGTGCGCGGCATCGAAGAAGAAGTAAACAAAGCAGGTTATAACGTCATCATTTGCCAATCAAACGATTTATACGAAAGTGAAAAGCGCAATGTGGAAGCCTTGCTACGCCTACGTGCGGACGGCATTATTGTGTCTGTCGCTAAAGGCACGAGGGATTATGACCATTTTGCACAGCTTTCGCATAAGAATGTTCCCCTGGTCTTTTTTGACCGCGTGAATAACAAGTTGGGGGTAAGTACTGTATCCACTGATGATTTTAGTGGAGGCTATCAGGCAACACAGCATTTGATTGAGCAAGGCTGTAAAAGAATCGCACATTTCGCTGGTTTACAACACATTGGCATTTATCAGGAGCGTTTGCGCGGCTATGTGGAAGCGTTGAAAGATTATAATTTAAACGTAGATGATTCTTTGATTTTATATTTTAATAATCTCTATGCAGAAGATGGCGTAGCGGGAATGCAACAATTGTTACAATTAAAACAAGTACCGGATGGCATCTTCTCTGCCAGTGATTATTCGGCTTTGGGCGCCATGCAAGTGTTAAAACAAAATAAAATTAATGTTCCGCAAGATATTGCATTAGTAGGTTTTGCTAATGAATCGCTTACCTCTTTTGTAGAACCAGGATTGACCACTGTTGATCAGCATAGTTTACAAATGGGCGCAGCAGCTGCCAAATTATTTTTGGAACAAATGGACCAGCGTAATTACATTCCACGAAAAATAGTATTAAGCCCAGAATTGCTAATTAGAGCGTCTTCTGTAAGGAAAATATAATTTTTAAATAAGTGCGCAATCGTTTGCACAAACACCTAAAACTAACTTATCATGGTAATGTGTGTACAACCAAACCAAACTAACGTTCAATTATTCGACGACACAGAACAAAATTTTGAGCAGCTTTTTCATCAGTATTATGAGCCGCTGTGCAGATTCGCATTAAGTCTGGTGGACTCCATTGAAATGGCGGAAGAAGTAGTGTCCGATGTTTTTGTGAAAATTTGGAAAAATCAGGAAAATCTGGCGATTAAGACTTCGCTGCGCGCCTATCTCTTCATTTCGGTGCGGAATCAATCTATTGATTATTTGCGAAAAGCAGTCCGACAACGTACGCAACCAGCGGAAATTTGTAGCAGTTTCCCATCCAATTATGATAGCCCCGAGGAACGCACGATTTCCAGCGAATTAGAGGTGTTTATTGAAGCCGCTATTGATGCCTTGCCGCCGCAGGGTCGGAAAATTTTTCGCCTCAGCCGCGATAATGGTATGAAATATCATGAGATCGCCGCCTACTTACACATTTCTATCAAAACCGTCGAAACCCATATGGGGCGTTCGCTCAAGTTTTTGCGAGAACGCCTGTTGGTAGACGAACGCCTGTAGGTTGCAATATAAAATTTTGTTTTTTTGTAAGGGTAGGCGACTGTAAAAGAAGTCTTTTCCATAAAATTTCGCTGCAATGAGTGAAGACTTATGGAAATTAATGGCAACTTGCCTCAGTGAAAATGCGACCCAAGACCAACAAAATGATTTAAACAATTGGTTAGACAACAATCCCCAGCAGTATGAAATTTGGGCTGCTGCCAAAGTCATCTGGAACGCAAAACGCGTGCAGTCAGTAGATTTTAATAGTCAAAAAGCATTAGAAAAATTATGTGCTGATTATTGAGGTGTCATTTTAATAGCCGTTTTCATCTATAAAATGTAAAATATCATAAATGCAAGGCTTATCCAAAACGCTTATATTAAAATTAAAAGATAAAACGCAAACGATACTACCCCACCCATCCCATTTTGAATTGCCGGAAAAAGTGCTACAATTTGGCACAGGCGTACTGCTGCGCGGTTTGCCAGATTTTTTGATTGACAATGCCAATCGGCAGGGCATTTTCAATGGTCGAATCGTAGTAGTCAAATCTACCGATGGCGGCGATACGACGGCTTTTGAACAGCAGGATAATTTGTACACGCTGTGCATTCGAGGTATCGAAAATGGCGAAATCATTAAAGAAAATGTCATTTGTTCTACGATAAGTCGGGTACTTTCCGCAAAAAGTCACTGGCAGGAAGTGCTGGCTTGCACCAAAAATCCTGAGCTACAAATTGTGATTTCAAACACTACCGAAGTTGGCATTGAATTAATAAAAGAAGACATTTTTCAAAATCCGCCTGCGTCTTTTCCGGCGAAGTTATTGGCATTTTTATACGCTCGTTATCAGGCATTTGATGGACATCCAAACAAAGGAATGGTCATTGTACCAACAGAATTAGTTGTAAATAATGGCGACAAATTGCAAGCTATTTTATTAGAATTAGCACATTTTAATCAATTAGATAATAATTTTATTTACTGGTTAAAACATTCTAATCATTGTTGCAACTCGCTGGTAGACAGAATTGTACCCGGTAAGCCGCCAGCAACAATGCAAAGAGAGCTAAATGAACAGCTTGGTTATGATGATGAATTATTAGCGATTTGCGAACCCTATAATTTGTGGACAATTCAAGGTGATGCGCGCATCAAAAATGTATTGTGTTTTCATCAAGCTAATCCGGGTATTTTTATCGAGCCGGACATTGAGCGTTTCCGCGAATTAAAGTTGCGAATGCTGAACGGGACACACACGTTGAGTTGCGGTTTGGCTTTTCTCGCCGGTTTTACAACAGTGAAAGAAGCGATGCAAGATGCTAAAATGGCTCATTTTATTCAAGATATAATGTTTTCTGAAATTGCAAAAGGTATTCCTTACAAAATGCCCGCTGAAGAAATTCAACGCTTTGGCAATCAGGTGTTAGACCGTTTTCGCAATCCATATCTCGATCATAAGTGGCTGAGTATCACTTTGCAATATACTTCCAAAATGCAGATGCGCAATGTGCCGACGCTGCTGCATTTTTATAAAAACAATCAAGAAACACCGGAATATATCGCGCTCGGTTTCGCGGCTTATTTACTTTTTATGAAAGCAGTGAAAGAAGAAAAGGAGATTTATTATGGTTTTGTAAATAATGAATTTTACCAAATCCAAGACCCACAAGCGGCATTTTTTTATAATTTGTGGCAGGAATTTGAACCGGAACAACTGGTAGAAAAAGTGTTGACAGACACTGCGCTTTGGGATGCGGATTTGTCAAAATTGTCGGGCTTTACTGAAAGCGTGACTGATTTTTTGATACAAATTTTAAATGCGAATCCAAAGGAAGTATTGAATGGTTTTTTAGTGGAAAAAGTTTAAGAAATTGAGTCTGTGTGCCAAACATGAACACAATAACACGATAATACATGAACACAATTCTCAAAATACATCCTGCTGACAACGCAATTGTAGCCCTAACCAACCTACGAAAAGGTGAAACCGTGCAATTAGATGGAGAGGAATTTTATTTATTGGATGACATCCCAGCGAAGCATAAATTTGCTACCCAAGATTTGAACGCCGGCGATGCCGTAACGATGTATGGCGTGTTAGTCGGTAAAGCGCAAAATTTTATTCTGAAGGGTGGATTAATTTCAACCGCGAATGTAAAACACGCGGCTGGAAATTATCAAGTAAACGGTGAGCGAAATATTCAGTGGCAAGCACCCAATGTTTCAAAATGGCAAAATCGCACTTTTCAAGGTTACCATCGTGCGGATGGAAGTGTAGGAACGGCGAACTATTGGGTCGTAATTCCCTTGGTTTTTTGTGAAAATCGCAATTTGCAAGTGCTGCGAGAAGCGTTAGTGGAAGATTTGGGGTATTCCAGAAAAAACACGTATCAGCAACAGGCACAAAATTTAATTTTGCTCTATCAAGCTGGAAAAACGGTAGAGGAAATTTTACAGGCTGATATAGATGTAGCGGTTTTAGAAGAAGAAACGCCGCGCTTATTTCCAAATGTAGATGGTATAAAATTCCTTGCGCACGATGGCGGCTGCGGCGGTACGCGCGATGATTCACGGGCATTATGTGGATTATTGGCGGGTTACATCACCCATCCAAATGTGGCGGGAGCGACGGTGTTAAGTTTAGGTTGTCAGATCGCGCAGATTTCATTATTACAAGAAGAAATTCAAAAACGGGATGCAAATTTTAGTAAGCCGATATATTATTTGGAACAGCAAAAAATTGGCACGGAAGAAAAGCTGATTCAACAGGCATTGAAGCAAACGTTTGCAGGTTTGATGTTGGCAAATCAATTACAAAGGGAACCTGCGCCCTTGAGCAAATTATGTATCGGTTTGGAGTGTGGTGGCTCGGATGGTTTTTCTGGCATTTCTGCGAATCCGGCGATTGGTTACACTTCGGATTTATTGGTTGCCCTGGATGGAACGGTGATTTTGTCGGAATTTCCAGAGTTGTGTGGCGTGGAGCAGGAATTGAGCGACCGCTGTGTAGATGTGGCAACTGCCGAACGATTTGGATATTTAATGCAAACGTACAATGCTCGTGCACAGGCAGTTGGCTCTGGTTTTGACATGAATCCATCGCCGGGCAATATTCGGGATGGTTTGATTACGGATGCGATAAAATCGGCAGGCGCGGCAAAAAAAGGCGGTACGTCGCCCGTCACAGCCGTATTGGATTATCCAGAAAAAGTGACAAAGCCGGGTTTGAATTTACTCTGCACGCCGGGAAATGATGTAGAATCTACGACGGCGGAAGTTGGTTCGGGGGCAAATATTGTGCTGTTTACCACTGGTTTAGGAACTCCAACTGGAAATCCGATTGCGCCGGTCATTAAATTAGCGACAAATACCGCGTTGGCAAAACGAATGCCAGATATTATTGATATTAATACCGGAAGTATAATTGAAGGCGAAGAGACGATTGCGGAGGCGGGAGAGCGGATTTTAGAATATGTAATAAAAGTGGCGAGTGGGGAAAGAGAGGTGAGTGCGATGCGGCATGGGCAGGATGATTTTATTGTGTGGAAACGGGGAGTTTCCCTTTAGGTGGAATATTTGGAATGATGGAATGGGGCGCTCATTACAGCCCTTATTACATTAATGGGAACGCGGATGACGCGAATACGGCGGATTTTTGCGGATTTTTTCACTCATTACAGCTCTTATTACATTTTTTTAACGCAGAGACGCAGCGTACACAGAGCGTCAAATTAGGGCGAATCATGTTAATCCAAGAATTATAAAAATCAAGGTTCAGACAAAATGTAAACGTACCATGAAACCCTTTTTGAACGAAGATTTTCTATTAGAAACCGAGACGGCGCGGCGCTTATATCATGATTTTGCGGCGGAGATGCCGATTATTGATTATCACAATCACTTGCCACCCCAGGAGATTGCGGAAGATAAAAAATTTGCGAATTTGACGCAGATTTGGCTGGCAGGCGACCATTATAAGTGGCGGGCGATGCGCACGAATGGCGTGGCGGAGCGCTATGTGACAGGCGTAGCAAGTGATGCAGAAAAGTTTGAAAAATGGTCGGAAACAGTGCCTTACACATTAAGAAATCCACTTTATCATTGGACGCATTTGGAGTTGCAACGGTATTTTGGCATTAAAGACATTTTAAATGTAAATACAAGTCAGAAAATTTATAAAGAATGTAATGAGTTATTACAAACAAGTGAGTATTCCGTTCGGAATTTGTTGCGAAAGATGAATGTAAAAGTGCTGTGTACGACAGATGACCCGACGGATTCGTTGGAATTTCATCGGCAAATACGAGAGGATAGTTTTGAAATTCCCGTTTTACCAGCGTTTCGACCGGATAAGGCGATGGCGGTGGAAAATGTGGAGACTTTTAATAATTATTTAATAAAATTAGAAACTGCAGCAGATGTAAATATTTCGACTTTTGAAGATTTTGTAGCAGCATTGAAAAAGCGGCATGATTATTTTGCAGAAATGGGTTGTCAGGTGTCGGACCATGGGCTGGACCACTTGTATGCAGAGGATTATACAGAAGCGGAGGTTGTGGGAATTTTTGCGAAAGTTAGAGCCGGAAATAGCTTAGGAAGTCTGGAAATCCGGAAATTTAAGTCGGCGATGCTGGTTTTATTTGCAGAATGGGATTGGGAAAAAGGATGGACGCAGCAGTTTCACTTGGGCGCTTTACGCAATACGAATTCCCGCTTGTTGCAAACGCTCGGACCGGATACAGGTTGGGATTCCATCGGCGATTTTTCACAAGCGTGGGCGTTATCGAAGTTTTTGGATAGGCTGGATAAGCAGGATAAATTGGCGAAGACGATTTTATATAATGTGAATCCGCGCGATAATGAATTGATGACGACGATGGCAGGAAATTTTAATGACGGCTCGGTGGCGGGAAAAGTGCAGTGGGGTTCGGCATGGTGGTTTTTGGACCAAAAAGATGGCATGGAGCGGCAGTTGAATGCCCTGTCGAATATGGGTTTGTTGAGTCGTTTTGTGGGAATGTTGACGGATTCGCGGAGTTTTTTGTCGTACCCGAGGCATGAGTATTTTCGGCGGATTTTGTGCAATTTATTGGGAAAAGAGGTGGAGAATGGGGAGCTACCGAATGATGTGGCTTGGATTGGGGAAGTGGTGCAGAACATTTGTTATTACAATGCAAAGAATTATTTTGATTTTAAGATGAATGCAGGTTTAAAAAAATCTGCCGCAGAACTCATTCGATAAATCAGGTTTTTGCACACTTTTTAGGAAGAGATTTTTCAGTTGTTCCTTACACTTGTAGTTTGTAACTTTTTGTCATCGCCACAAAAAATCACCAAAAAAGTCTAGGCAAATCAAACTCCTCCGTCGGACAGTGATTTGCCGGGCAGCCGCCACGCATACTATTTCAAAATAGTATTTTTACTAAATGAGTAAATATTTTTTTTAATTATGATAATTATGGCTTTTGAACATCAAACTTTAAACTTTTGAACGTAAAACAAATTGTTACATTTGGCGATGTTATGATGCGGCTGTCGGCACCGGGGAATCAACGGTTTTGGCAAGCGACGAGTTTGGATGTGAATTATGGCGGCGGCGAGGCAAATGTAACGGCGGCACTGGCGCATTGGGGCGTTCCGGCGATGCACGTGACTTGTTATCCTGACAATGATTTGGGTCGTGCGGCGGGTGCGTATTTGCGGAAATTTGGTATTGACACGTCGAAAATTATATATCGGGGCGAACGATTGGGCTTGTATTTTTTGGAAGTGGGCGCTTCGATACGGGCGAGTAAAATTGTGTATGACCGCGCGGATTCAGCGTTTGCGAAGTTAGAACCGGATTGGTTTGATTGGAAAAATATTTTACAAAACGCACAGTGGTTTCATTGGACAGGCATTACACCAGCAATTTCAGATTCAGCGGCAAAGGCATGTTTGGAGGCGATTCAAACGGCACGAAAAATGGGCATCACGGTCTCGGCGGATGTCAATTATCGTAGAAATTTGTGGCAATATGGCAAAACCGTTCAGGAAGTAATGCCTGAATTGGTGGCGGGTTGTGATGTAATCGTTTGCTCAGAAGGCGATGCGGCGGATATTTTTAATATTACACCAAAAGCGAACGAAGTAAATAGTTTTGTTTCTATTTCAAAACAATTGATGGAACGCTTTCCGCAAATGAAGCAAATTATTACCACTCGGCGAGAAACATTGAGTGCTTCGCATAATCAATTGAAAGGAATTTTATACAATGGTAATGATTATTTAGAAACGTCTACTTATGATATCAATCCGATTGTAGATAGAATTGGTGGCGGCGATGCGTTTATGGCGGGCTTTATTTATGGAACTTTACATTATAATAATGAACAAAAAGCACTAAATTTTGCAGTGGCGGCTTCGGCTTTGAAACATACGATTGAAGGGGATGGAAATCTCGTCTCGGTATCGGAAGTAGAGCAAGTAATGAGCGGAGATGTTTCAGGACGATTATTGAGGTAAAAATTGTGTTCTTGTGTTCGGGTGTTCTTGTCTTCACTTAAAGTACACACACAGTAGCAATGGAGAAATTATTACGATAAATATTGTGTTCAGGTGTTCAAGTGTTCATGTAAAGCGCGTGAACACACGAACACATAAACACACGAACACACGAACACATAAACACACGAACACATAAACACACGAACACATAAACACACGAACACATAAACACACGAACACATAAACACACGAACACATAAACACACGAACACATAAACACACGAACACATAAACACACGAACACATAAACACACGAACACATAAACACACGAACACATAAACACACGAACACATAAACACACGAACACATAAACACATGAACACATAAACACATGAACACAATTCTCGAAAAACTTTTAGCGCACCCCATCGTGCCGGTTTTTTCCCATACCGATGCGGAATATTCTAAAAAAGTATTGCAAGCATCCTACGACGGCGGCATTCGGGTTTTTGAATTTACAAATCGCAGTGCGAATGCCGTTGAAACCTATACGGAATTAAAAAGATATGCCGAGGCGAATTGCCCAGATTTAGTGTTGGGCATCGGCACGATTTATACATCGGAAGAAGCCGAACGATTCATTAAAATAGGTACAGATTTCATTGTGCAACCTGTGATAACCGAAGCGGTGGGCGAAGTTTGTAAAAAACATGATATTCCTTGGATTCCGGGCGCAATGACGTTGACGGAGATTTATACGGCTACTTTATTAGGTGCAGCAATTGTGAAAATATTTCCTGGCAATGTGTTGGGTCCGGGTTTTGTAAAAGCCTTGCGGGGACCCATGCGCGATGTAAAACTAATGGTAACAGGCGGCGTGGAGCCAACAGAAGAGAGCTTGCGCGAATGGTTTCAAGCAGGTATAAATTGTGTGGGCATTGGCTCGCAGCTATTTAATACGACGGATATGACTGTTTTGAAAGAACGTATTCAAGTGTTGATGGCGTTTGTGAAACATGATATTGTGATATTGTGATATTGCTTTTATTATAATTTCGCATGAAACATGAAATATTGGCTATGTGCCAAATTAAAAACTTTGCGTCTTTGCGCCTTTGCGTGATATTTTACTGAAGCAATTAAATGGTAATGGAATGAATGAAAAAATTGGAAACTACCGCTGGACGGTAGTCGCGCTGCTGTTCTTTGCTACCACGATTAATTATCTCGACCGGCAAGTGATTGGTTTATTAAAACCGACATTGGAAGCACAATTCAGTTGGTCGGAGACGGATTACAGCCAAGTGGTCATGGCGTTTTCGACGGCTTATGCCTTGGGCTTACTATTGTTTGGACGGTTTATTGACATCATCGGCACGAAGCGCGGCTATATTATTTCCATTATTGCGTGGAGTATTGCGGCAATTGCGCACGCATTTGCAAAGAGTACAGGTGGATTTATGGCAGCGCGGGCAGCATTAGGCTTAGGCGAAGCGGGCAATTTTCCGGCGGCGATAAAATCGGTAGCAGAATGGTTTCCAAAAAAAGAAAGAGCATTAGCAACGGGTATTTTTAATTCCGGTGCGAATATTGGGGCGGTCGTTGCGCCGATTATGGTGCCTTGGATTTTGGGGGCGTACGGTTGGGAAGAAGCGTTTATTATCACCGGCGCGATTGGTTTTATCTGGCTGATTTTCTGGATTATTTTTTACGAAATCCCTAGCAAACAAAGGCGGTTGACCCAACCAGAATACGATTATATTCACAGCGATGACCAATCTGCCAGCGACCTTTCCACCGAGCGCGTCACGTGGGGCAAACTTTTCAGCATTCGGCAAACGTGGGCATTCATATTCGGCAAGTTTTTGACCGACCCGATTTGGTGGTTTTTCTTGTTTTGGCTCCCCTCCTATTTCTCTACGACGTTCCAGATTGATTTAAGAAAACCCAGTTGGGAGTTAGTAATTGTTTACACAGCGACGACGATTGGCAGCATTGGCGGCGGTTATTTGTCGAGTTATTTTATCAAAAACGGCTGGGAAGTATTCAGAGCCAGAAAGACCGCGATGTTCATTTTTGCTTTATGCGTATTACCCATTATGACAGCGCAGTTTGCAACGAATGTGTGGGTCGCAGTAGCATTAATTAGTTTGGCAGCCGCAGCGCATCAGGCGTGGAGCGCGAATATTTTCACGACGGCATCCGATATGTTTCCAAAAAGAGCGGTGAGTTCGGTGGTAGGCATTGGTGGCATGGCGGGCTCTGTCGGCGGTATTTTATTTCCGTTATTAGTCGGTTATTTATTAGATTATTATAAAACGGCTGGGAATATTTCAATCGGCTATAATATTATATTTTTAATTTGCGGAAGCGCGTATCTGGTGGCTTGGCTCGTGATGCACTTTTTTACACCAAGAATGGAACGGGTAAATTTGTGAAACGTGAGGAGTGATTGGTGAAACGTGATTTTTTAACTAATCACTCCTCACCAATCACTAATTACGATATTACTGAATCGCGTACGTAACCTTGAGAGAATAACGCAGCGTCATCGGTTTGGTGCTGAGTTTGCCGGGGGCAGGCGCTCCAAGTGCTCCATAATACGGCGCATATCCATCATAATATGGCACACTAAAATCTTGATACACATCAATATTTACAAGCGGGCCCAATTTTCTACCGGAAGATTTCAACAAACTTTCCGCCTCCATTTTAGCATTTTCTAAAGCTTTGCCTTTCAATTCATTCGTATATTCTTTTGATTTGGAATGATTGAAATACACTACGTTTGCAGTCGTCAAGCCTTGATTGCCTATTTTTGCGAGCAGCTTGCCAATCACATCATAATTGGAAGCGCGTACTTGATAGGTTTTGGAAATCATAAAATCCGCCATCCCCTCCGCGCCATAATTGGAGAAGCCGCTTACATTTTCCAGAATGATACCATTTGCTGCAAGCCCTACTTCTTTTCCCGCTTTTTGCAGGTCACTTTCGAGTTTGCTGATAGCCATTTTCGCACCTTCAGCGTTGTACTCTTGCAGGGTTAAGCTCAAGAAAATTTCATCGGGTTCTACCGTGCGCTCAGCACTGCCGTACACGGAGATGGTGTTGGGAGCGGGCGTTTGCGAAAAAGCTGGGATTACCGTGGCGCTCACGCAGAGCAATGCCAACAATTTGAATGTAGTTTTCATTTTTAAATAGTGTTTTTAGTTTTGTACGAGAATTTTGCTGTAAAGTTGCGTCAAAATTGGACGAAACAGCGTATTAACGATATGATTTTGCAGTTATTTTTTAAAATGAAAAAAAATTATTATTCGTATATCCTATTCAAAAAAAGTGTAACTGTTTAAACATCAAACAAAATTATATCAAGTCAATCCTTTAGTCCAACGAATCAAGGTCAAATGAATGATAAAAGTATGAAAATCATCGTCGTAGGAGGCGGTGCTGCTGGTTTTTTCGCTGCCATTCGATGCGCAGAATTAAATCCGAATGCAACAGTAACGATTCTGGAAAGAGGCAAAAATGTATTGGAAAAAGTAAAAATCTCCGGTGGCGGTCGTTGCAATGTGACGCACGCTTGTTGGATTCCGGTCGAATTGTCAAAAAACTATCCACGCGGCTCCAAAGAATTGCTCGGTCCGTTTAATCGTTTCGCGGCTGGCGATACCGTAGATTGGTTTGAAAAACGTGGCGTGGAATTAAAAATAGAAGACGACGGGCGAATGTTTCCTGTGACCGATGATTCTCAAACGATTATTGATTGTCTGTGGGAAAGTGCTATTCAAGCTGGCGTGAAAATTTTGACGCAAACGCGGGTTAAACATTTTGATATTGGTGCAGATTCCGACAACTGGAAAATTATAACGGAGGACAAAGAATTTATAGCGGACAAACTATTATTAGCAACAGGTAGTAATCCATTTGTATGGAAAGCACTTTTAGCAATGGGTCATCAAGTAACAATTCCCGTTCCCTCGCTTTTCACTTTCAATATCAAAGACGAGCGCATTCAGGATTTGCCGGGCGTTTCCGTGCCAGAAGCGTTGGTGCAAGTCAAAAATTCTAAATTGTCTGCAAAGGGTCCGCTACTCATCACGCATTGGGGCATGAGCGGTCCGGCGATTTTAAAACTCTCGGCGTGGGGCGCAAGAGAATTAGCAGATTTGAATTATGATTTTACAATTTTGGTCAATTGGTTAAATCAAAAAGCGGATATTGTTTTAGAAGAATTATTAGCATTAAAAGATGACCATCCGAAAAAGCAAATTTTTGCCAATCCACAGTTTGGTTTGACCACACGCCTCTGGAAAAGTCTGGTCGCTGCGGCCAATATTCCCGAAGAAAAACGCTGGGCGGACGCGAGTAAAAAAGAATTGCAATTACTTGTTAATCAATTGTGTAGCGCGGAATTCAAAGTAAGTGGCAAAAGCACATTCAAAGAAGAATTCGTTACCGCAGGCGGCATTGATTTGAAAGAAGTAAATTTTAAAACCTTTGAAAGTAAGTTATTTCCAAACTTATATTTTGCTGGCGAAGTGTTGAATATTGATGCGATTACCGGCGGCTTCAACTTCCAAGCGGCTTGGACGGGCGGCTGGATTGCGGGAACGGCTATGGCGGGTTTATAAGTTTGAGGTTAAGATTTAAGGCTAAGGTTGAGAGAGGTTCACGTTTCAGTCTGGCATCTGGTATCTCTTTCCCTGGCATCTATTTTGTTATAGCGAACCTCAAACTCTAAAATTAAAACTGATTTCTAAAAATACGCCAATACTGATTGTTGGGTGGATTGGATTTAATTTCTACCCGTTCTTTCGTCACCGGATGTTCAAATGCTAATTTTCGGCAATGCAAACAAATGGAAGCGTCGTCATTGGCTTTTGGATGCCCATATTTCAAATCGCCCCGAATCGGATAGCCCACTTTGGACAACTGCGCCCGAATCTGGTGCGGACGCCCCGTGTGTGGACGCACTTCCAGCAAATGTTGGTCGCCTATTTCGGCAATTAATTCATAATCCAGAATCGCTTCTTTCGCATCTTTGGCACGGCTACTCTTGAAATCAAAGGCTTTCACTACATTTCTGGTCTTTTCCTTTTGAATAAAATGCGTCAATCTTCCGTTTAACGGGTCGGGTCGGTCATTGACAATTGCCCAATAGGTTTTCTCAATTTTCCGCTCCTTGAAAAGTAAATTCATGCGCTCCAGTGCCTTACTCGTGCGCGCAAAAATCACCACGCCGCTCACGGGTCGGTCGAGCCGGTGAATCACACCCAAAAATACATCGCCCGGCTTGCTGTACCGGTCTTTGATGTATAATTTCACCTCTTCACTCAGCGGCGTATCGCCCGTTTCGTCGCCTTGAACCAGTGCACCGGGCTGCTTGTTTACCGCAATGAGATGATTGTCTTCGTAGATTATCTGAATCGTGCTCATGTATTCGTGTATTTATGTGTTCTTGTTGCCCACGTCACAAGCGTACCTGAACACTTGAACACCTGCGCACTTGAACACAACAAAAAGCAAAAGTATGAAATTATCCTTAGGCTTTTCGCCTTGTCCCAATGATACATTTATTTTTGATGCGATGATTCACAACAAGATTGATACGGAAGGTCTTGAATTTGAAGTGGTTATGGAAGATGTGGAAGCACTCAATCAAAAAGCTTTTGCTGGAAATTTGGATATTACAAAACTGAGTTATCATGCGTTTGCGTATCTGACAGAACATTATCGGCTATTGGATGCAGGAAGTGCGCTGGGAAATAATTGTGGTCCATTGCTGATTGCCATGCGTCCAATGTCGGATGAAGAAATTATAAATGGAAAAATTGCCATCCCGGGCAAGTATACGACTGCAAATTTTTTATTGGGCGTGGCATATCCTGAAGCGCAAAATAAAGTAGAAACACTATTTTCAAATATTGAAGCCGCGGTTTTAAAGGATGAAGTAGATACTGGATTAATTATTCACGAAAATCGGTTTACCTATCAAGATAAAGGTTTAGTCAAAATAATAGATTTGGGCGAATATTGGGAAACGACGACCAGAATGCCGATTCCGTTAGGTGGTATTGTAATAAAAAGAACTTTACCGGAAGATATTCAACATAAAGTAAATAGAATTTTAAAAAAAAGTGTAGCATTTGCGTTTGAAAATCCGAAATCCTCCTTTGACTTTGTACGTGCGCATTCGCAAGAGATGGAAGAGGCGGTGAGGTATCAGCATATTAAGTTGTATGTGAATAATTATACGGTTGATTTAGGGGAGAAAGGGAGAGCGGCGGTGCAGTATTTGTTTGAGGTGGCAAGGGAAAAGGGGTTGATACCGAAAGTAAAGCATAACATTTTTCTTTCATAGCGACGCTCTTGGCATTTTTTTTACCGCAGAGGCGCAGGGGTCGCAGTGCGCTCAGGAGGTTTTTTGAGGTGCAGGGGTTGCAGCGTACTTAGGACATTTTTTTCCTTTGGTGTGATTTTTTGTTGTGCTTGAAGTCATAAAGAGAAATGAAATTTCATGCACGAAAACGAAATCTCAGCCATTATTGTAGATGCGGCTATAAAAGTACACAAAGCATTAGGTCCGGGGTTACTTGAATCTGCTTACCAAGCTTGTCTTGCTTTTGAATTGCGCGAAGCTGGTTTGAATATTGTTATTGAAAAAAGTTTACCAGTTATTTATAGAGCGGTACAACTTGATTGTGGTTACCGGATTGATATTTTAGCAGAACAAAAAGTGATTCTTGAAATTAAATCCGTCGGAATGCTACATGATATTCATGCCGCTCAACTGCTCACTTATCTTAAACTCTCTGACTGCAAGCTGGGTTTATTATTGAATTTTAATGTAGTAAAAATGGTGGATGGAATAAAACGCATTGTAAATAAATTATAAAATTAGCCCTTTGCAATTGCAAAAAACGTCCTGAGCGCTCTGCGACCCCTGCGCCTCTGCGGTTAAAAAAGTGCTAAGCGTACAGTTTAAAAAAACCTTTCTTATTTTTGCAGCCTTTCCATTTCCTAACCAAATAAAATACAACATCCATGATTATCGGAGTGCCAAAAGAAATTAAAGACAATGAAAACCGCGTCGCCCTCACGCCTGCTGGGGCATTTGAATTGAGCAAACGCGGACATACCGTGTACATTCAGACGAATGCTGGGGAAGGCAGTGGCTTTGATGATGACGAATACCAGTCTGCAGGTGCAAAAATATTACACACGGCTGAAGAAGTATTTAGCAGCGCGGAGATGATTATGAAAGTGAAAGAGCCAATTGAAGTAGAATATAATTTGATAAAGCCGAATCATTTGGTTTTTACATATTTTCATTTTGCTTCTTATGAGCCGCTCACCCACGCGATGATTAAAAGCAGAGCCGTTTGTCTGGCTTATGAAACAGTGGAAATGCCCGACCGTTCCTTGCCATTATTGATACCCATGTCGGAAGTGGCGGGGCGCATGGCGATTCAAGAAGGCGCAAAGTATTTGGAAAAACCAATCAAAGGTCGTGGTGTATTACTCGGTGGCGTACCGGGTGTGCCGCCGGGCAAAGTATTGATTTTGGGCGGTGGAATTGTTGGGACGCAGGCTGCGAAAATGGCGGCGGGTTTAGGCGCAGAAGTGGTAATTATGGATATTAGTTTGACGCGATTGCGGTATTTATCGGATTTTATGCCACCGAATGTTATTACGATTTATTCTAATGAATATAATATTCGCCATCATATTAAAGATTCAGATTTAATCGTAGGTGCGGTACTGATTCCAGGTACAAAAGCACCGAATTTGATTACGAGAGATATGCTCAAAATGATGCGTCCCGGTACGGTGCTGGTAGACGTAGCAGTTGACCAAGGTGGTTGCATTGAAACCTGCCATCCCACGACGCATGCCGACCCGACTTTCATCATTGATGATGTGGTGCATTATTGCGTGGCGAATATGCCTGGCGCGGTGCCATATACGTCCACGATTGCGCTCACGAACGCTACCCTACCCTACGCGATTCAACTGGCAGAAAAAGGTTGGGTGAAAGCGTGTAAGGAAAATTCTTCTTTGAAATTAGGCTTGAATGTAGTGGACGGAAAAGTGGTGTATAAGGGCGTGGCGGATGCGTTTGGCTTGCCGCTGGAAAAAGTGGAGACGTTTTTGTCGTAATAAAGACGATAGATGTGCCATCCCGTAATTTTTCGGGACGGCACATCTTAAATTACTGTACTTTTTTCAAAGTTCCATTCACATCTTCTACCATATACGCATCTTTAAAACCTGCCGCTTTCGCTTCACGCAAAGCCTGTCTGGTTTCTTCTAATGTGGTATAGCCAGCTAAATATTTCACGGTTAGTTTTCCTCGTTTTACTTCTTCGATATTACCTAAACCCTTCAATTTTGCTGCGTCAAAATTTTTCAAATTAGAATACGCAGCTAACTGAATTTTATAACGACTACTTGTTGCAGGATTAGTTATAGGATTGCCACCACCATCTCCTTTGGGCTGCAAATTATCGCCCGTATTTGTAGCCGCAACGCCTGCTTCTTGTACAATAAATGGACCTTTATAACCCTGATTTTTTATCAACGTGAGTGCCCTTGTCGCTTCTTCGCGAGTGGCAAATACACCTACCCGTACTTTATATTTTGTGCCTTCTTTTTTGGTGTAAATATTTCCAAAATTAGCCAAATCAGGATATTGCGCCAAGTTGGGTTGATTGACGGCTGCTACTTGCACCGAATAACCGCTTGGAATTGTTGTATTTCCGCTGCCACCGCCAGTCCCAGTGCCTGAACCACCACCTGTACCTGTGCCGGAAGAAGGAGGCAACACCGTATTCACATCTGCTATTTCAATAATACCAAGTGCATCTTGACCGGCATTGCCACTGGCGCGAACGGTACGATTGATGTCGCGGAAGCCCGGACGTGAGTAGCGCACCACATACACCACATTTGGACTGATAGCCAGCATGTACTCGCCATTTGCGTCACTCACCGTCTCCAACATGGTACCTGTTGCCTGATTCACAGCCGTGACGGTTACGCCTTCCAGCGGCAGCCGACTGCTATAATTCACGACCCGACCGATATATTCTTCGCCCGTGCGACTCAGCGTGATTTCGTATTCCCGATTTTGACGCGCGCCAGCCGTTGTGATGGATAAACTTTTACTTTGATACCCTTCTTTGCGAATAATCAAATTGCAATCCAATCCTTGTACTGCCTGAAAACTATAGGTGCCTTTTGCATCCGTTTGAAAAGCCCCTTCATTACAAGCTGCAAAATCCACAATCGCATTTACCACCGGTGTGCCATCAGATGCATTTTTAACACGTACTATTACATTATCCGCCGCTTTATTCACTTTATAAATATCTTCATTTCCTCTGCCACCCAAGCGATTGGAGACGACATAACCCAAATTTTTGGACGCATTATAAATAAATCCATAATCGTCGCGCGGCGAATTGATGCCATTGCCCAAATGAAAAATACGTCCCCATCTGCCATTCGCATTTTCTGCCCGAAACGCATCATAACCACCTAATCCATCGTGCCAGTCGGAGGAGAAAAACAGATTCGTTCCATCATAATAAGGCGTAATTTCACTACCCGCCGTATTTACAATCGAACCCAAATTTTCGGGGTTGCCCCAATTATTACCTGTACCACCTACTCGATACGACACGTAAATATCATAATCACCAAAACCGTCGGGACGATTTGATGCAAAATACAAAGCATTTCCATCCGGTGAAAAACTTGGAAATCCGACCGAAAAATTCGTTCCATTATACGGAAAAGCTTTTTCATTTATCCAATCACCGCTGGATGTAACTTCTGCTACAAACAAACTCAAATTCATACCACTCGTGGCAAGCGGACGCGTACCATCCACCAAATTATTTCTAGTAAATGCGACCCATCTGCCGTCATTGCTGAATGATACCGGACCTTCATTGAACGCATTTCGGGTGTCGTCTTTTAAAAAATACGGCGCTTCGAGATACCCATTTCTACCCACAGCAGCTACAAAAAGTTGGTTGCGCGCATTGCCTGTCCAGTTGGTGCTGCCTCGCTGAATGTCCACCCGTGCCGAAGCAAAAACGACCTGATTGCTATTGTTATAAAAAGCAGGACCAAAATCGGAAGAGGAAGAATTTACAAATTCATCCACGGCTGTATAAACCGAAGCTGCATTCTGTTGGTTTTTAGCAAAATCCGCGCTTTCCGCAAAATGATTGCCTGCCGCAGCGTCCGTTCGGGCGTATTCTACATACCATTTTCGCGCTTCGTCGTATTTGCCAAGGGACTTGAGTACGTGTGCGTATTCAAGTTTCCGCATCGGTTCTACATCTTTTTTTGAGACTGCCCGCACGTAGTATTTTTCGGCTTCTTCCAGTTGGTTGAGGTGGCGGTAGCTATCCGCTATCTTGCTAAGGGCTTCCACGTCTTCCGGGCGGCGGTCGAGGGCTTCTCGAAATGACTTAATGGCGAGATTGTAGGCGTGTAATTCATATTCTTTGTTCGCTTTGCGCAAATCGCCTCTGAATTGTGCAAAAAGCGAGCTATTCACAAATAGTAATAGCGTGAAGCATAGGATTGTGTTTGTTAATTTCATCGTTTCAATTTTTTCATAAAACAAAGGAAGACCTAAAATTATTACCTTTCTCATCTTACCTTTTGTTCGGTTGTTCGTTGTAGCTATAATGTTTAAAGTCAATAGTTTAGTACAAATAAACGCGGTAAAAGTTTATTTTATTCAATTTTAAAATTAAATACTAAAAGTTATAGCATAATTTTTACCTCCCGCAGATTTCGCGGATTTCGCAGATAATATTTTGATTCTATCGCGATTTTGAATTACTAGCGTAATTTGGACTAATGTTTAGTAGGTTTTGCTTTATGATGATAAGTACAGCAACCCAAAATAAAAATAGAGCCGTTTTTTAAAATCTGCGGGAGATTTGTCTGGCATCTCATTATATAACGTTTCAAAACAAACAATTCATTATGAAAAACCTATTTTTTTGTTTACTCCTTTTATCACTTACGGCAGCTACTTGTAAAAAAACGCCCCGCGTGGATGATGATTGCTTGGGCGCAAAAACTCCTGATATGGTTTGCACTATGATTTATAAGCCAGTGTGCGGTTGTGATGGCAAAACTTACGGCAATGAATGCGTGGCACGCGGCGAGGGCGTGAAAAAATGGAAGGAGGGCGCTTGTGAGTGATGTGCCGATGTGCTGATTTGCCAATGTGTCAATGCGCTTATTACTTACTCCATTCTGTAAATATCAGCATATCAAAAATTGATATAAATAAGTGCCTCGTTATTTAAACTATTTTTATTATAGCGTAATGGTTGAGAGCATAATTAACACATTAGCAAATCAGCAAATTGGCACATTATTTAACCTTCCCCAACACTTTAAACTCCGTGCGCCGATTGAGCTGGTGTTGTTCTTCGGTGCAGGGGACGCCGTCGTCACACTCGTTGAGTAATTGCTTTTCGCCGTAGCCGACTGCCACGAGGCGGTCTCGCTGGATGCCGCGTTTGGTGAGCCAATTGACGACGGATTCCGCACGGCGTTGGGACAAAGGAAGATTTTGGCGGCTGTCTCCTTTGGAGTCCGTGTGGGCGCTGAGTTCTACAATCAAATCAGGATTATCATTTAGTATTTTTAATAACTTTTCTAATTCGGTTTTAGCGTCTGCGCGAATATTGCTTTTACCCAAATCATAATAAATATTTAAGACGTAAGCAATCGGATTGCCAGATTCATATTCTTTGGCACTTTTTTTGAAAGTAGTAACTTCTTCCGGCACTTCGCTCATCGGTGCACTATTGTTACCGGCGACGAACGGTTGCAAGAAAAATTTGGTTTCAATCGTGCCAGTTCTGGTTTCTGTACAAATTTTTTCTTCGAGGGTCGTTGCAAAAAAATTGTCTTTTTCCACCCGAAGTTGGTAGCAGCACGCTTTTTTGATAGGGAAACTGAATTGTCCGACAGCATTGGTACTGGTGATGACATTGTCGCCGCATTTGTCGCTCAAGAGTTTCACCATTGCGCCTTCGAGCGGTGCGCCCGTTTGCTGGTCAAAAACCGTTCCGACAATTACTTTAGATTGAGTTTCCGGCTGCAAGGCTATTTTTATACTGCCTGCTTCTGTAGCGCACACTTCCCGATTTTGTGATATATAGCCTTTTAAAGCAAAAGAAAATTCACAACATTGTCCTTTTTGTAATTGTATAAATAATTGATTTCCTTGGCGTTCTACCAATATAATTTCTTTACAATTACTTGTAATAATTGATGTTTGTAAAATAGCGCCAGTCGTTGCGTCCGTCAAGTCGAAAAATATTTTTGATTTTGCTATTGCATTATTGGTTGTAAAACTATAAATATCATCACTGCCCACGCCGCCCGGACGATTGGACGTGAAATAACCCAACTGCCCTTCCGGCATCGCCACCAAGCCAAAATCATCGAACGAAGAGTTAATCGGCGCGCCGAGATTTTCTACCTCACTCCAGTCGCCATTACCCAAATCATTCACAAAAAAAACATCCATTCCACCCAAACCAACCTGCCCATCAGATGCGAAATACAGTCGTTTATTTTGATAAAATGGGTACACCTCGTCGCTTTCTGTATTGATAGTCGGTCCCAGATTCACCGGCGGTCCCCACTGCCCTGCTATTTTATCAGAAAAATATAAATCTCTGCCGCCAAAACCACCTGGCATATTGGAAGAAAAGTAGAGTCGCTCGCCGTCCGCCGGGAGCGAAGGATGCGCTACAGAATAACTTTTGTTATTGAAAGAAACGGGCTCCAAATTGCCCCAAACGCTATCATTCGGATTCTGTGCCCGTATAATTTCCAAACGAGATACCGTTTCCGTTTTACTTTTTTGATGATTGCGGGTGAAATAAATTTCGGTATCTTTTTCTGTAAACGTGAATGCGCCAATCCCTTCGCCGTAGCTCGAATTCAAGCCTTCCGCAAATCGTTCGGGCGTTCCATATTTCAACTCATTATTAGAATTTTGAATATTTACAAAATATAAATCAAAAAAATTACCTGCATTTTTATTGGTAGAATCGCTTCGCATCGAAACAAACGCCAATCCATTTTTGTAAAAAGCCGGACTCAAATCCTCGCCAATTCCATTAAAAATAGGTAATTGCACTTGATAAATTGCCGTATTTTTATTCATTAATTCTTCTGCGTATGCACAGGCACGTTGCAGTTGCTTCTTGCGCAGGTCATACGGGCGCAGGCGCAGGTAACGGTTGTACCATTCTTCCGCCCCCGTACATTTTCCATTATATTGTAATAACTGTCCATAATTTAGTAAATGGATTGGGTTCGGTTCTGGCATTTTTGCCAATTGTTCGTACCAAAGTTCCGCATTGGCATAATCATGTAATTTGTAATATGCTTTTGCGATTTTCGCCTTTACATCTGGGTCATCGCTTTTGGCAAGTATTTCTTGATACAACTGAATGGCTTCCTGATATTGGATTAATTCCATATATTCATCTGCCTTTTTCAGCTTGGCACTTTGTGACCAACTTAGCAGCACCCCAAATAACAATAGTGAAGTGAAGTAATATTTTTTCATAATCGGTCTGGTTTGGCTTTTTAACGATTTTTCGTTAATTATCGTATTTCTTATTTCCTAATACCAAGACAAAATTAAAATAACATAAGTAAGTAGGCAGTTTTAAGTTAGCAGTAGGCGGTCTCTCAAAACGTTGACAACCAGTATTTTAAGTTGAATTTTATTATAATTTAAATTTGCCCGATTAATTATTATAATATTTTAAAAACTTATTTACCAAGTAATTAGCGACTGCGTACAGCCAACTGCCTACTGACACAATTTGTCCTTCCATTACATACGCAAATCGGCACAAAAGGTTACTTTTACAACAATTTTTTACGCATTAAATTTTTCAAATGCAACTCACCGGTATTTTTGTTTATCCTGTCAAATCCTTGCGCGGCATTTCGCTCTCCGCTGCAAAAGTAGAAAAACGTGGCTTACAATATGACCGCCGCTGGATGCTCACAGACGAAAATGGCAATTTTTTTACCCAACGGGCGTTTCCGCAAATGGCACTTTTGACTACCGAAATCACGGAAGACAGCCTCATTATTCGCCATGCAACGAAGGCTTTTGAACCCTTACAAATTTCATTAGAACCAGCAGACGGATTAAAAGAAAGTGTAGTACAAATCTGGAAAGACACTTGTAAATCACTAATTGTCAGCAAGTTATCAAATGAATGGTTGAGCGAAGCCTTAGAAACTCGGTGTCAACTCGTGTATATGCCCGACAACAGCGTTCGCCCGACAAACCCGAATTATAGCCAACCGGATGATATGGTCAGTTTCGCAGATGGCTATCCAATATTAATTATTGGACAAGCCTCTTTGGATGATTTGAATACACGCCTCAAAAATCCCGTACCGATGAATCGTTTTCGCCCCAATCTTGTCTTCACAGGCGGCGCGCCTTACGAGGAAGATACTTGGAACGATTTTCAAATCGGCGACTTACATTTTCGGGCGGTAAAAACATGTGAGCGTTGCGTCATAACTACCGTCCATCAAGAAACCGGAACGATACAAAGTGCCGAACCCCTGAAAACATTATCTACTTATCGTATGAAAGGAAAAAATATTTTATTTGGCATGAATGTGTGCTGGGATGTGAATGGAATTATTGAGCCGATGGTGAAACTTGGAGAATCAGTGACCAAGTGACCTTTAAGGAAAGCGGCATCGCCGCGAAATCTTTATAGAAATATTTCACCACCGTACGGATAGGTGCAGCGCACCGAAATATACCGGTGCGCTGCACCTGGCAAACGCGTTTTTCTTTTTTTCTATAACTATTTCGGTGCGCTGCACCTTGTTTCTACCTTAAGTTGACCACATTAGACTTAGTGACCAAATGACCAAGTGGGTTTAGACTTTTAAATTTAAAGCAACCTTTTTGTTGAGAATCAACTCTTTATAACAACTAACTTTCAGAAAAATGGAATCTTTCAAGTCTACACTCCTATTGTTTTTATTTGCAATAATTCTTTGCAATTTCGTTTCTGCTCAACAGACTGATATGCTGCAATTTGAGCCATTCAATTTTTCACCAGAAAATGGCATTTCTACTTTTGAACTTAAAAATAAAGTTTTTTCTAATGCTATTATCGGTGAATATCAAGTTGGACAAACCGGCGTTACGGCTGCGGATGAACACATTTATTTTATTCGAATACAAGCGCCTGATATAATGGGTAATGTTATTCCGATGCCCGGCGCAAACAACACTTCTTTACTCCATCCAGACAAAATACCATTCTATCAATTTTCAAAACCACGCCAAAAGTAAATTTGTGCCCAAGAGCATGAGTGGCTGAGTGTTCAAGTGTATGTCTAAATACCAAGTACCCAATACTACTTCAAACGTAAATATCCAAAATCATCAACGTCCCAAAAATGACGCTCGCGATGCCATTCGAGGTAAAAAATGCCCGATTCACGCGGCTTAAATCATTGGTTTTCACCAAAGTATGTTGATAAATAAGTAGCGAGATGTAAATGCCTGTCGCCAGCCATTGCAGCCAACTGAATTGTGGATAATGCGCAGCTAACTGATATCCAGCTATAATAATTGTAATGGCAGAAATAATATGTAATAACGAAGAAAGTAGAAGTGCATTCTTCCGACCTAATTTTACAGGTATAGAATTGAGTTGCAAGGATTTATCAAATTCTTCATCCTGTAATGCATAAATAATATCGAATCCAGATACCCATAATAACACCGCAATCGAATATAAAATTGGAATCAAATCAAAGCCGCCACCCACCGCCAAGTATGCGCCAATTGGTGCCAATGACAAGCCCAATCCTAAAATAAAATGACACAAGAACGTGAAGCGTTTGGTATAACTATACCCCAAAATAACCGCCAAGGCTACGGGAGACAAGTAAAAGCAAAGCGGATTGATAAAATAAGTGGTAATAATGAAAAATGCAGCATTAAGAATTACAAAGAAAAGTGCTTGTCGCGGGGAAATAATACCAGCAGGAATTTCGCGTTTGGTAGTGCGTGGATTTTTTTCATCAATATCGCGGTCGAGATAACGATTGAACGCCATCGCCGCACTCCGCGCAAAAATCATACACAATAAAACCAGCAAAAACAGGGTCAAACTAAACCCATTGCCAGTCTCCAACGTGCCTAAAAAAAAGCCAAGCAGCGCAAATGGCAAGGCAAAAACCGTATGGCTAAACGTAATCAGCGAAAAGTAATTTTTCATGTTTTCTTCCGGACTAAATCCGCGAGATAAACACGCGAAAGGGAAGGAAGTTTAGGGAGGATGTCAGAAGTCGGATGCCAGATATCAGACTGTTTTTCAAAAAAGGAGCCGAATTATTTAAGTTGTAAATAATTTGGCTCCTTTTTTAACAGTATCAGCAAAACTTGTCCCGCACGGCGAGATTAGCATATTATTTGAATGGAATGATAAATGGCAGCCGTGCCTGTACGCCTTTTGAATCCTGAATTTCTTTCACAAATAAGTAATATGGATACCATTCGTTTAAACTTTTCTTCAACATTCGGTCGGTACGCACATCTTCTTCACCACCAGTAAGGTCGTCCAAAATCCGCTGCCAAGAATCTTTTATAGCCGGATATTCGACCGTTCTATATTCTTTCACGCCTGCTTTATAAGCTGCAATTTTCACCGCCTCGTCCAAGCCGCCAATTACATCTACCAAGCCAATTTGTTTGCCTCTTGTGCCAGTCCACACGCGTCCCTGCGCGATTTCGTTGACTTGGTCGCGCGTCATACCTCTGCCATCGCTCACTCGCTTGAGGAAAGTTTCGTATGTAATATTTGTTCTATTTTGTAAAATCTGCCGTTCTTCCGGCGACACATCAAAAAATGGAGACAATCCGTGCGCAAATTTTCCGGTTTTCACTGTATCCATGCTGATGCCGAGCTTATTATTCAATAATTCTTTTGCTACTGGAAAAATACTGAACACGCCGATAGAACCAGTTAAAGTATTCGGTTCCGCCACAATCGTATCCGCAGAAGCTGCGATGTAATAACCGCCAGAAGCCGCATAATCGCCCATAGAAACAATGACGGGCGTACCTGTTTGTTGAATCAATTTGACTTCGCGCAAGATATTTTCAGAAGCTAATGCGCTGCCGCCGCCCGAATTTACACGCAGTACAACTGCTTTTATACGATTATCTCCACGCACTTGTTGGAGCACTTTCATGTATTTTTCATCGCCGATACTGCCCACATCGCCTTTACCATCTACGATGGTGCCTTCGGCGTAAACGATTGCAATTTTATTTTTAGAACTATAATCTTTGGAAGGCGGATTGCTTTTAAAATAATCCTCGAGCTTGAGCAAGTTGATGTCATCTGTTTCTTTCAAACCAAGTTTTTCTCGAATTTTGCCCATCGTTTCATCTCGGAATGCGACGGCATCTATTACTTTTAATCGTTGTGCGTTCGTAGGGTCTACTGCCAAATAACCATCCGCAATGCCTCTCAATTCATTGGCACTCAACTTTCTCGATTTGCTGATATCGTCTATAAACATCCGATACATATCATCCAGATATTCACGGGTTTGCAAGCGATTTTCAGGCGACAGTTCGGTACGGCGATACGGCTCCGTCGCACCTTTGAATTTACCGGCGTAGAAAACTTCCACTTTCACCCCGATTTTATCCAGCATATTTTTAAAAAATGGAATCTGCGCCGCAAAACCTCTAAAATCAATAATCCCTTGTGGATTGACCGACAATTGGTCGGCTACCGAAGCCAGATAATACGCGCCTTGAGAGCAATATTCACAATAAGCATATATAAATTTTCCATCACTTTTAAAATCTGCTAATGCTTCCCGCAACACGCGCGACGTAGCAATGCCCATCGCAACAGCATCCGTTTCTATAAAAATGCCTTTGATATTATCGTCGGCTTTCGCTTTTTCTAAAGTATTTAGAATGTCCTCCAAACCCATCACTTGTACTTCCTTCAGGGAAAAAGTGGTCATTTCTACATTATTCGTCTTTTCCGGGACGGGATTGTCAAACTTGAGATGCAGCACCGTATTCGGATTTACTTTCGGCGGCTTCTCCGCGCTGCTGGCAATACCTGATATAATAGAAATACCGATAATTGACACCAAAACGATACACAAGAATACCCCCAGACAGGAGGCAAATACAAATTTCCAAAATTGTCCCATAAATTGTAATTGTTAAATGCCAAATATAACATTCCGAATCCCAATGCGTCCGTTTTTTTAGATGAACACGCCTGTTTAACGGATGAAATGTCCAAAAGATACAGCGACCTATGAAGTGTGCTGCATCTATAATACGTTGTTTAAAACAAGGAAAAAAGGATTGCTTTTGTTTACAAAAAAGAAAGATAGTTATAAGAAGTAGAAGTATTACAATAAGAAAAAAAGGGGAACGAATGTCGAAATTTATAATATTATTTATCTCCCACAGAATTCGCATAGAAAAAAAATCTGCGTTATCTGCGGGAGATTTTATAAAGTGTATTCCTATTGAAAACTCAGTATCGCTCGCACATCTTTTTCCTCGCGAATGGGCGTTTCCAAGCGTTGCAGCACGATTTTGCGTTGGTCGGCTTGGGTTGCTTTTTTGAAATCCGCAGGTTTTAACACGGCGATTTGACGTTGGTCATTTACAATCCAAAGCAAGTTATCAGAGCCTTCTTGGAATCGAATCAGCGCATCTTCAGCTGCATAGAAACGATAAACAGTATTCTGATATTTATTCACTAAATATACTTCCTGCTGGCGATATTTTTCACCGGTTTGGTCTTCTAAATCACTTTGCAATACTGAATTCGCAGCCGACATCAATTGACTACAATTCCACACGCCTAAGCTGCTGGCTTTGAAGCGATTGAGTACGCGTTTTTTAGTCATCAGCGCATCTTGCACATTTTCACCAGAAGCCGTCAGTTTTTGCTCAAACGCTTGTTGGGCGGCGGTTTTATCAGCTACCAACTTTTGATTCACTTCGTCTTTTTGAGACTTTAATTGCGCTTCCCATGCTGCTAAAGCTGCTTGCCAATCGGCATGTTCTTTTTCATAATTCCGCACAGCGCGGTCATAATCCTTTCCGGTCAGCACGGGCATGACGGTTATTTTTTCTGTCAGATTGCCTTTTTGTAATGTGAGTTCATAGCGTTGGCTGTTCAAGGGACGGAGGCGGAAGGTCTCCCAGGTTATTTTAGAAAGTCGTTGTTCATCGTAAGCCGTACCCGGGGCTATTTGCCAAATCGCGTCTCCGTACCCTTTCTTCAGCCGTTCGTTTTCGTTTTCAGGTGTATTCGGGTCATCTTCTACGATGACACTATTATCGGTGAAATCCAATTCGATGGAAGGCGTATTGCCTGCTTCGCGCTGCGGTTTGAGTGGTTCTATCGGGCGCGGTACAGACGCCTCTATCTCCCGCAGCCGGGTGTCGGCTGCGAGGGTGATAGCGGCTAAAGTGTTCGCGTACTCCTTGCGAAGTACATTTATGGGATTGTTGTTGTTGAAGTAAGTATCTTCCGCATTTTCAACAATTTGAATATTATCAATATCCTGATACGTCCAATTTCGAGAAGTAGTATCCAACTGGTAAACATTATAATTCGGCAACGCTGCACCTTCTCGCATATAAATCTCCGCTACTAATTCTACTTCAATCGCCTTACCGGGTGCTAATTGTACGCGTTCGCCATTTTTTTGTGCATAAATTTCTACCATGCCGGAAGATTCTAAATTAAACTTCACACCTGCCGAATCATACACCATCGGAATACCTGCCACAAAAAAGTCCACATAATCCTTCATTTCGCGGTAGTACAAATCCACTTCGCCTTCAATCAATTCACCTCGGTTGGTCATAAACGCTTCGGTCGGTACCACCAGCTTAGAGCCGGTTTTCATTTTATAGATGCCGCCTTTCGTAGCATCTACTTTGTACGCGACCGATTCGGGCTGGAGCTCCTTCAACGGTGAATGAATAAAAGGCTTTTGTGCAAAATATTCGGTTTCGGTTAGGGCTGGCGTAGTTGGTTTTTGTAGCCAGTTATAAGTAAAGAAAATGCCCGCCAACACAGCGGCTGCGGCTGCCAGATAAGTCATTCTACGGACGATAGCGCCACGCCCTTCGCGCGGTTGCATAGGTATGACGGTCCCGCCCTCAGGAGCGGCAGCTTTGTATTTTTCCAGCAGCGCATCGAAGTTCTGGTACTTCGCAATGTCCGCGCTGGACGGTTGTTGTAAATTGCGTTTTATGTCGTAATTGTTGCTCATGGCTCCTCCTCGCTTAGCTTAAATCGGTCAATTTGGTTAATTTGGTTTTCAATCGCTCTAAAATGCGGTACGTTTTCACCTTAGCATTGCTTTCGGTCATACCCAGTACGTCGGCGATTTCTTTAAAGGGGCGTTGTTCAAAAAATCGCATTTCAATCAGTTGCATTTCTTTTTGGTCTAATGTGTCCAAGACTTTTACTAAATTCAGTTTGTGTAGTTCACTATCATCTTCTTCTACTTCATCCATGACACTCGTCAGGTCGGTATCTTCCACGCTTACGATGCGCGTTTTTTGTGTCTGTCGGTAGTGTTGCGAAATCTCATTCGAGGCAATTTTAAACAGCCACGACGAAAACGGTACACCCCGATAATTATACCCGTCCAACTTCTGCATCGCTTTCAAAAACACTTGCGAACACAGGTCCGCCGCTAACTCCTCATCCCCGGTGCGCCGAAAAATAAAGCGATAAATAGGCTCAAAATATCGGTCGTACAAAGGACGGAATAGAGCAGGGTCGCGCTGCGCAGCTTGCACTTCTGCCCACTCGCCCAACACCGCATCCTCGGAAACCGTCTTTCTGAATACCCCCATCGGTTCGTTTTTTGCAAGGGTACGACTTATTTGTAAATTAGAAAACATCCGATGGCTTTTTACATTCAAATTTTATCAATTTGTTTTCTATCTGGCTTTTTGGGATTCTTTATTTTCAATTGTTTTCATACGTAGAATGCAGTTTTTGGAAAAAGTAACAATTTTTAGGAAAAAAATTTGGAGGATGGGAGGATAGGATGTTGAGTAAAAATGAGAGAAATTACATTTCAAACAATTTGGGCGTGCCCCGCCTTGCCCGCCGAAGCCTTGGCGCAGGCGGGTCGGGCTATCCGCTCTTACCGCCCTGCGGGACGGTATCGCTGCTATCCCTCACGCACCCCACATTTCCAAAAAAAGCTAACATTAAAAATCGTTTCCAAAATCCATATCACATCTACCGAATCTGCCCACATCATAATTTGAATATTCTAGAATTGTCACAATTGTCCTATCCTCCCATGCTCCTGTTTTCCCATCTTCCTTTTTTCAAAATTTATTTACATTTGTAACATGACAATCCAATACAAAATCAACGAACCGCTCTCCGCCGAAGCCGTCATCGAAGTGTACGACAGCTCCGGTCTCAATCGCCCGACTAACGACCCTGCTCGCATCCAAAAAATGCTGGACAATTCTAACTTAATTATCAGTGCTTGGGATGGCGAAAAACTCGTTGGTGTGGCGCGTTCTTTTACCGATTTTTGTTACGCAACGTATTTGTCAGATTTAGCCGTTAGAATGGATTATCAGAAGCAACAGATTGGAAAACAATTGATTACATTGACCAAAGAAAACGTAGGCGACGGCTCCCTGCTCCTACTCCTCTCCGTCCCCGGCGCGATGGATTATTACCCAAAAGTCGGTTTTAAAAAAGTAGAAAATGGGTTTATAATTTTGCGCGCGTTGTAGCACAGCCTTCAGGCTGACCTCGTCCCCCAACCTTTAGGTTGGCACTAAAAAACTAAAAAACCGGGCATGAAATTATTTAATTTAAAATTCCAAAAAAACCGACGAATGCCCACCATCCCCGTCAACGACCAAATCCACTTGACCCCCTACCGCCTGTCCGACAAAGCCGCTTTAATCGAATACATCAACGACCCCGTCATCCACCGCAACACTTTAACAATCCCATTCCCATACGGCGAAAAAGAAGCCGACGAGTGGCTCGAATTGACCTTGAAGGAAAAAGAAAAATTCGGCATCCACGCCAATTGGGTTATCCGAAATAACAAAGGGAAACTCATCGGTTGCATCGGCAGACAATTGGTGCATGGCACAAACGGACACGCCGATGAAGTGGGCTACTGGCTCGCGCGCCCGTATTGGGGCAAAGGCATTATGACCGAAGTGGTGCAGGTTTTTTGTGATTTTCTTTTTGCGCAAGGCAAACTCATTCGACTTACAGCAGCAGTTTTCGCTTTCAATGCAGCTTCCGCAAAAGTGTTAGAAAAGACTGGTTTTGCACGAGAAGGATATTTAAAAAAACATTATCTGAAAAATGGGGAGTATTTGGATGGGATTTTATATGCGAAGTTGAAAAGTGATTTGTGAATGGCGATTTGTGCGTTCCGAATAACAAATAACCAATCACAATTTACAAATTCGGCATCTTTTCAAACCACGGCTGCGCTTGTTCCAACTGCCCCGCCAATTGAAACAAAATATCTTCCCGTCCTAACTCCGCTACAAACATCACCCCAACTGGCAAATTTTCCGCCGTCCAATGCAGTGGCACTGACATCGAAGGTTGACCCGTCATATTCGTTATCGCCGTGTGCGGAATGTAGGAAAACGTTTTATCCGCTAACGGTCCGACCATCGCTTTGAGCGCGCTGCCCAAACCAAGTTTATTGATTAAATTTAGCGAGGTAATTTCAGTAGCAGAAGGTTGCAACGCGCCAATTTCAAACGGCGGCATGGAAAGCGTCGGCGTGAGTAGTAAATCATATTTTTGATGGAAAGCGCCCATGCGACGCGCGAGGTCATTCCAGCGGCGTTTTTGTATTGTAAAATCTTTGGCAGAGAATGTCCGACCCAACAAATTCAACGCATACGTCGTCGTTTCTACATCTGATGGACGCGCTTTGCGACCTAAATGTTTACTCAAATCTTCTAAATCTGCCGCGACTTCTGCTACAACCATCATTAAAAAAACTTCTGTCAAATCTTCTTTTTGATACGGCAATGCGACTTCTTCGACTTTGTGACCGAGACTTTCCAATAACTTTGCCGCATTTTCAGTCGCCTTAATACATTCGGGATGAATCTCGTGTCCTAACGTATGTTTATTAGAAAAGCCGATTTTCAAAGACTTCGGGTCGGTCTGCGCTTCGTGCGCGTAGGGACGTTCCGGCAATTTTGTCAAATACAATTCGCCTACTTCATTTCCAATCACCCAATCCAAAAACGCCGCGCTATCTCGTACCGAGCGACTCACGCAACCTTCTACCACTGCCCCACTCCACCACTCGCCTGCGGGATTGCCCAAAGTCACGCGTCCACGTGAAGGTTTTATACCAAACAAGCCATTGCAAGAAGCTGGAATGCGAATCGAACCGCCGCCGTCACTCGCCGTTGCAATAGGCGCAATGCCCGCCGCCACTGCCGCGCCCGAACCACCGCTTGAGCCGCCTACTGTACATTTAGTGTTCCAAGGATTGCGCGCCGGACCAAAAAATTTAGATTCGGTGTAAGGGGTGAGACCAAATTCAGGCGTGTTGGTGCGTCCTAAAAAAGTAAAACCACCGGCTCGAAATTTTTGTGTTAGAATGCTATCTTCCGTAGAAACATATTTTTGAAAACCTTTGCAACCACGCCGCAGGGGTGTTCCTTTGATATGAATACCCAACTCTTTTATCAGAAACGGCACACCTGCAAAAGGCGTACTAAAATCTGTATTTTTTGCCATCTGTCGAGCGAGGTCATACATTTTAAAAGTGATGGCATTAATCGCGGGATTGACCGCTTCGGCACGTGCGATGGCGATTTCGGTGAGTTCTAAAGGAGTGACTTCTCGCTCTTTTACCAATTCTACAAGCCCGAGTGCGTCAAATTTTCGGTATTCTGTAAAGGTCATGGTTCAGGTGTAATTGGTGATTGGTTATTCGTTATTTAGCGCATGTTACTTATGGCTCCCACAGGTTTCGCAGATGACGCAGATTTTTATTTTTTCCTGTCACTTAGTCACTAATTCTCTTGGTCTCCAAGTCATTCCGTCTCCCCTACGCTTGCGCAATTGGCGTGTTAAAATTCATCGGCGGAAATGGCGGCTGCTCTGGTTCTTCGATAAATCCAAATTGTGCTTCATACTTTCGTAAATTATCAGCCAACGCATTCAACAAACGCTTGGCGTGCTGCGGCGTGAGAATGATGCGGGACTTCACTTTTGCCTTTGGAACGTTGGGCATAATGCGCACAAAATCCAGCACAAATTCCGACGGAGAATGCGAGATGATAGCGAGATTAGAATAAACGCCCTCCGCGATTTCTTCTGATAATTCGATATTAAGTTCGTTGCGATTTTGATTTTTTTTGCTATCTTCCATCATGAATTATTTATTATTTTCGCTATTTATTCCCTTGATTTGAGTGCTATATAGATTTTTTCCTTTTACTCTTGAGTTTTGTCACTTTTTTGCATTGCCCAAAAAAGTAACCAAAAAACGCTAGGTTAATCAATTCGCTCCGCGTGATTAACCGGCAGCCGCCACTGCGTATTGCAAAATATAATAGTACAAATTTAAATCATTCTACTTACAAAATTAAACAACACCTCCGCTCTGCGTGTACCGTCTGGCATCTTCCAATCTGGCATCTATTTCTTGGCAGTTGTTTTTTTACTCATCGTTACTTTTTTTGCAGCCGTTTTCTTCGGAGTAGCCGTTTTTGCTTTCGTCGTTGTCGTCGCTTTTTTCTTCGTCTTTTTCGTAAAAGCGTCGGGTATTTGCGCCTCAATGATTTTTTTCACTTCTTCGAGCGTCAGTTCGGCGGCTTCTTCGTTGGTCATTTTTTTGTCCTCCTTTTTCGGAAGACTAATCATATTTTTACCAAATTTAACAAAAGGTCCCCAACGTCCGTTTTCGATATCAATGCCTTCTGTTTCAAAACGTTTCACATAACGATTTGCTTCCTTTGTGGTTTTGGCTTCAATCAATTCGTGCATTTCTTCGTGCGTGATGGTGTCCAAATCATACTTTTTCGGCACATTGATAAACAAATCCTGCCATTTCAAAAACGGACCAAAACGCCCTTTGCCCTTGCCAATCGGGAAACCTTTGTACGTGCCGACGGGTGCTTCTTCGCGGAGTTTCGCTTCTACAATTTCGATGGCTCGCTCTGGTGTAATCGTCATCGGGTCTTCGCCCCGTGGAATGGAAATGAATTTCTCGCCAAACTTTACATACGGACCAAAGCGTCCCGTGCCAATTATTAGTTCTGCCTCTTTATAATTTCCAATCACTTTGGGCAATTGAAATAATTTCATCGCCTCGTCAAATGTAATGGTATCCACCGATTGACCGGGCTGCAAATTGCCATAACGCGGCTTCTCCCCTTCTGCGAGTTCGTCTGGCGCGCCGATTTGTATCACTGGACCATTGCGTGACATACGCGTGAGCAAGGTGCGACCCGTCGCAGGGTCTTTTCCCAAAACTCGTTCTCGGCTTGGACGCTCGGCATTTTCAATCGTCTCTTCCACCACTGCATGAAACGGATGATAAAAATCTTTCAACATTGCCGTCCACTGCCGATTCCCGTTGGAAATATCGTCGAATTGCTTCTCAATGTCCGCCGTGAATTGATAATTCATAATTTCTTGAAAATGCTCATCCAAAAACTCACTCACGGTGATGCCCATATCTGTCGGCACGAGTTGACTTTTAATCGCACCCGTTATTTCTTTATCTTCCTTCTTGTCAATTTTATCGTTTTTCAAAGTCAGCACCGCAAACTTACGCTCTACGCCATCGCGCGTCACTTTTTCCACATAACCTCTGCCCTCTTCCATGATGCGACTGATGGTCGGCGCGTAAGTCGAAGGTCGTCCGATACCCAATTCTTCTAATTTTTTCACCAAACTCGCTTCCGAATACCGTGCTGGCGGACGCGTGAATCGCTCAGTCGCCGTCATTTTATTCAAAGGCAAAACCTGATTTACTTTCAACGGCGGTAGAATTCCTGCTGCATCCTCGTCGTCTTCATCGTCTTTAGATTCTAAATACACTTTTAAAAACCCGTCAAATTTCAACACTTCGCCTTCTGCTACCAGATTCTCTGTTGGCATCGTAGAAATGCCAATTTTCACAATGGTTTTTTCCAGAATCGCATCCGCCATTTGCGAGGCAATCGTGCGCTTCCAGATGAGTTCATACAAACGTTGTTCGTCTCGCTCGGCACTTACAATTTGCTTTTCGATGTACGTCGGGCGAATGGCTTCATGCGCTTCTTGCGCATTGGCAACTTTATTTTTGTACTGCCGGGTTTGGACGTACTGTTTGCCGTAACTTTTTTCAATTTCGGCTGCAATGGCTTGAACAGCAGTCTCACTCAAATTCGTAGAATCGGTTCGCATGTAGGTGATGTGACCGGCTTCGTACAGGCGTTGAGCGACTTGCATCGTGCGATTGACAGAGAAAAATAGTTTGCGACTGGCTTCTTGTTGCAAAGTAGAAGTCGTGAACGGCGCGGCTGGACGGCGTTTCACGGGCTTCACTTCAATATTATTAATTTTAAAAGTCGCGCCGATGCAATTATTCAAAAACGTAAACGCCTCTTTTTCCAAATCAAATCGAGCGGGCGACTCCGCTTTCAACGCCACCGTTTTGCCTTGTTCGTTTTTAACATCAAATAGGGCGGCAATCTTATAAAATGGCTTCGTATCAAATTGTGTAATTTCTCGCTCGCGCTCCACCACGAGTTTCAACGCTACCGATTGCACCCGACCCGCGGACAACTTACCACGAATTTTTTTCCACAGTACACCTGACAATTCATACCCAACCAAACGGTCGAGCACGCGCCGTGCCTGTTGCGCATTCACGAGGTCAATGTCCAACGTGCGAGGTTGTAAGACGGCTTTTTGAATGGCAGGTTTCGTGATTTCGCGGAAGACAATTCGTTTGGTCGTTTTTTCATTCAACCCCAACACCTGACACAAATGCCAAGAAATCGCTTCGCCCTCGCGGTCTTCGTCCGTTGCGAGCCACACTTCGTCCACTTTTTTCGCTATTTCTTTCAATTCCTTGATAACCCGCTGTTTATCAGGAGAAATCACATACTTCGGCGCAAAATTATTGGCGATATCAACGGCGCCCTCGTTTTTTTCCAAATCGCGCACGTGCCCGTAGCTCGACTTGACCGTAAAGTCCGCGCCCAGAAACTTCTCAATCGTCTTGGCTTTCGCCGGCGACTCCACTATTAATAAATGCTTTGGCATACGTTCAGGGTTGTTTTTGTAAGGTGCCAGATGTTGAGATGCCAGATGCCAGATTTTCAAAGTCTAAGAGATAAGCGAGTATTGGCACATTAGCAAATGAACACATTGGCACATTGAAAATGCGTAAACTGCCCAATTGTTGTACAATGGGTATAAACTTTCAGCGGCAAAAATATTGAATTGTTTGAGGTTTTGTGTTTTTCGTTTTTTATTTCTTGTTTTTTGTTGGAGGCTGTAGGAAATAACCTCGGCTTTTTACATAGAAAGGATAGTTGAATTGCTTACTTTTGAGCAGTATAGAAAACCCTATTGCCCAAACAAAACTCGCCCCTCGTGCTGCTCCATCGGATATTATATTGCCTTCTATTTCAGTGTCTTCTTTGCCCATATAGTATTGCACAATCCTATTTATCCTATCAAGAATACAAATTTATTACGCTTAATGCGAATCAAAAACTATCCAATCCTAAAGTAATTGATCTTTTTCAAGATCGTTATGGCTTTGTTTGGGTTGGTACAGGCAATAATTTATATCGTTATGATGGAAATGAATTTATCCCTTTTCGTAATATTCCTGAAGATTCGGAAAGTTTAAGTTCTAATAATATTTCGCAGGAAGCTTTTCAAGAAGATAAGGAAGGAAATTTATGGGTTGCCACTTTTGACGGAGGACTAAATAAATTCAATAGAAAAACAGAAAAATTTCAGCGGTTTCAATCAAATACCCAAAATAAAAATAGTTTATCTTCTAATTCTTTAAATGCCATTATAAGCGATGGTAAAAATGGATTATGGATAGCAACCGTAGGAAAAGGATTAAACCATCTCCAATTTGGGGATTCCACTCTATGCACAATTTACCATTCAAAAACCAATAGCCCGGATACTTTAGCGGGAAGCAATACCATTGTGAGTTTATTAAAAGATAAACAAAATAATTTATGGATTGGAACAAATAACGGGGTCAGTCGTCTTGATGTAAATAATCAAAGTTTTGAGCGCCACCAACCCAATATGTTGAATAAAGGGAGCTTGAGCGGTGCATTTGTTACTGGTATTTTGGAAGATAAACAAGGGGATATATGGATTGCAACTAATAATGGATTGAATCTATGGAATGCAAAAGAGAAGGCATTTACAAAAATATCTCCCAAAGAACATCTCCCAGCTTTATCAGGAAACTATGATTACATACTTGAAATAATACAAGACAAACAAGGCACAATATGGCTGGGTACTTTAGCAGGTTTAGTATCTTATGACGCGATTACTAAAGTGTTTCGAGCCTACTTAAACAACCCTAATGACCCTTTTTCCATTGTTAAAGGTTCTGTGTATGCTTTGATGGAAGATAGTGCTGGTAATGTATGGATTGGCGCAGATAAAGGAATCAGTATTTTAAACCGAACTTCCGCTTTATTGAATGGGGTAGATTTTCTGCCTTTACAACGTGTATTTAAGCAAATAGTCGGCGATAACGGCATCCGATCTGTATTACAAACCAGTCATTTATTTTGGATAGCCACTCAAAAAGGGCTTTTCAAATACACTTATCCGGCACCTCCCGAACTTTTTATGGAAGGAGACTGAAGTGTACCCCAAAGGTTGGACAGAAAAAAGGCGAGTTATTAATTGATGAATGATAAAAAGCCAGATATTTCTTCAAAGTGAAGGGAAGCAAAAGCAACCTTCCTACTATGAAGCCTTGTTTTTTTGTCCATGTCAAAAATAGCCAAAACCAGTGGCAAAAACAAGCAAGTCTAAAAATAATTACCACTTATACACATCAGCAGGAAATTGATAATCCAAACTGGAATGTTTTTGCCGATGACAGTGCTTAAAGAGGTATTCTTCAATCCCCTGGTAGAGCGCTGATCCAGTTTCAAAAGCATGCAAGTAGAT
>Ga0163154_10000086_pt1 | contig 124147 bp, 105 predicted proteins | sample OliLakLV19MP9P1_FD_148649 | JGI IMG/M metagenome (GOLD analysis project Ga0163154, IMG submission 148649) | Freshwater microbial mat bacterial communities from Lake Vanda, McMurdo Dry Valleys, Antarctica - Oligotrophic Lake LV.19.MP9.P1 | ecosystem: Environmental > Aquatic > Freshwater > Lake... | reverse complement strand
ACTTAAAAGAAGGTGAATGGAGATGGAATCACAGAAATGACGATTTATACAAAATATTACTTAAAGAATTAAAGAAAAATCCTCTCTAATCTTTACTAGACCCCTTGCTGTTACCACTGGAAGCACGATCCAAAACGGAACGTAGTTCAGAAACCACAACTCTGTTTCGGCTTCGCTTGAGAGAGTTTCATCTTCTGTGTGATGAATGCACTTCTCTGCTCCAGGGGCATCAGACGCTCGAAGCGTGCCATGTACCCAGACCTTGTGCATGACTCCGTTTTCTCCATTTTCTGTCTGATATCCAATTGCTCGGTAGCGATTGAAAATTTCTGTCATGCGCTCAAGTGTACACCTTTTGTACAGACAGCTTGGTATAGTAGGTATATGGAACAACGCATCGAAAAGTTTGCGCAGTATCTTGCCCTGTTAGTTTGTCTAGTATTTACCGTTGCTGCGGTGATCGTGTCACTCACTCGATTTTGGCAGTACGAAACGCAGTACTACGATTTTGGCATTTTTGATGTCGCTATTCGTCAGGTGGCAAAGTTTCAGCCACCGATCATTGACCACTTTATCGTCGAAGATAAGTGGATTTTTGCGGACCATTTCCATCCCGCAATTTTCCTGCTCAGCCCGTTGTATTGGTTTACCAACCGCAGCGAAGTGTTGCTGATCGCGCAGTCGTTGGCAGTGGGTCTGAGTAGCTATGTGTTATATCGAACCAGCCAGCTTATCCTCAAAAAAAACACGCTCAGCCTTGCGGTGTTGTTTTCGTACGTGTTGTTTGTCGGGCTGCAGAATGCGTTGATTACAGATTTTCATGAAATCACAGTCATGACCTTGCCGCTAATGTTGTGTTACTGGGCCATTATTGCTGGGCGAAAAAAAACCTTCATAGCTACTTTTATTTTGACGTTAGCGTTCAAAGAACTGCTCTTCCCGCTTGGAATTGGGTTGGCTTTTTTTGTGTATCTGTATCGTCCTGAATGGAGAAAACTTGCAGCTGCTGCAGCGGTGTATGCTGTGGTTTGGGGCATTGTGACGATCAAGTTTATTATTCCAGCGTTTGCCGGAAGTTGGTACAACTACGTTCCTGAATCAACGAGCACTGCGGAGTTTTTCACTCAGTTTTTTTCGCCAATCATCAAGCTCAAAACGACCTTCAATATCTTTTGGAGTTTCCTGTTTTTGCCGCTGCTCTACCTGCCGACATTACCAATTTTACTGATGAACTTGGGAATGCGTTTTTTGTCAGGAAGTACGAATCATTGGGATCTTGGATTTCACTACAACGCGGAAATTGCTCCCACTTTGGCAGTGAGTACCGCACTGGCTTTGGCGGTTTTACAAAAACGATTTTCACCAAAAATTGTGTTTGGCGTAGCAGCGCTGCTGGTACTCAATAGTGCATTTTTATATCGAGTAATGTTTCGTGGTCCGTTAGCGCTAAGTTACAATCCTGCGTTCTACTCACACACCAAAGATTTTGTGTACTTAGACACGTTTTTATCCAAAGTACCGTCACAAAAAAGTATCATGACGCAGAATAATTTAGCGGTTCGTTTCACAGATCGGAAGGTCAAGTTACTTCGAGAAAACTATGAACAGTATCAGCCAGAATTGATCGTACTTGATCTTCGAGAAGGACAAAATCCGAACAATTTTATGGGGATCAAAGATGTCACTGCATTGAAAGAGCGCATTTTGGCCGATCCGAACTACAGCACCTTGTATCACAACGCAGATCAATTCATTTTTTCAAAAAAATAAATGCTCATGCCTTATTGGACGATTTTATACTTGAAGCTTTTGCGGTGTTCGTCATCGGTGATCTTCACCTCGTCACTCGCATATTCTTCCATTATAAATCGATAGCCAGCCCCAACGCCAGTCACGTACTTACTGTCCATTGGGTCAACTTCAACTTTTTCGTTTGGTCGTTCTTCAGTCAGGATCAAGGTAGCGTGATTATTGATCGCTCGGTCGTTGTAGACTCTGTACTTGTTTCCCTCATCTAATGCCACGTCAATTTTGGTGGTCGAAATTTCACGAATCACGAAGTAGCGTTTTTTTCGAAACTTATTGTCTTCATCATAGGTTTCCACCACGAAACGTTTATCCACGAAAGACTTTTTCGTTGAATGCACTTTGTTCGTGAAGTAAATGTTGTAGATAAGTGCCAAACTGGCGCGTTCAAATCCGGTCATATAGCCGTATTCTACCTTATATCTTCAGAGACACGTGAGATTAGCCACCGGCGCGAGCAATTTGTCGTTCGTGGTGCATGGTATCCCAAACGTTTTTGGTTTGACCATACCCTTTGGCTTTAAAGTTGAGGCCGGCTTGTTTGGACTTTTTCCCGCCAAACGCGTTCGCCCAAGTTCGAGCACTGTGGATTTTTTGTCGAAGCAGAATAATGAACTCTTTAAGTTTGGCAAAGTAGCCTTTGGCACCAGTTCCGGCAGTTCCCACGTCGGTAATCTGACCCATCAGCTGAATATCGATGTCGTTAACCATGCCTTCCATTTCCTGTGTCAGGAGCTGGAGCTCGTGGCGAATTTCTTCAACTTCTTTTTTGGCTTGTTGTTTTCGGGCATCAAAAACGTCTTTTTGCTCGACGGGATTCACTCGGCGGTGGAGCTCCATGCGCAGTCGATCTTTTCGCTGTTTTTCAAGCAGATCTTTTTGCTGTTGTTCAGGACTGAACACGTCATGGTTTTGGAGATGCTGATTTTGATCTTGGTCTTGAGAAGCAGGGCTTTGGAAATCTTGTTGTCCGGACTCGTCACCCATCGCACCACGAGCTTCAGCCAATGCTCGGGCGAACGGATTTACGCCTGATGGCTGGGGTCGACTAGCTGGTGACTGACCATACGTATTCATGTATTTCCTACGAAACAAACACCTTCAAGTGAGGTTTTTGCTATTATAGGCCTAAATACTCGAGGTGTCAACTAACTGCAAGTATAGCGTACTTTCATTAAAGTGAAAGCAGATACTTGACGATCTTTTGCTTGACGAGACTGTTGAAAACGTAGCTTCGGTAATCGTTATTTTGCGCTTGATCTTGAGTGATGTTTTCACCAAAGACTTGTTTCATCATCTCGTCAATTTCTTTGTCATCCACGGTCAACTTCTCGGTTTTACCAATTTCTGCCAAGACAAACTCTAACTGAAGTGAAGTGACTGCCGCACTTAAGTACTCGAGGCGAAGTTGCTCGGCACTCATGTTTCGTGACTTGAGGTAGTTCTCCACAGTCAGTTGAAGTTTCTCGAGCTGTTCTAATAGTTGTCGAATTTGACGATCGGCTTCTTTGCGGACTAAAAGCTCAGCTATTTGTGGCTGGACGTCTTCCACCAAGTGTTTGAAGATCTGGCGAGTTTGAAGATCTTCTTTTTGGGCATCGGTAAGAGTGGTCTGAGCGTCTTTGGCGAGCTCCGCGTTTGCTGGAACTGCTTCTTCGGTATCAGTTGGTTTCTTGGCCGTTTCTTTGGCTTTTTTGGTCAGCTCAGCTTCTTGGTCAGCGATGTCTTTTTCAGCGGCCTTCTTGGCTTTCTTGACGGTTGCTTTGTAATCTCCAAGGTTGATCGCTGGAGCTTCGGCAAAGCTGGCGTTCAGTTTCCAGTCTTTCCCCTTCTCGATTTCCATAGGTTCAATTTCTGGCTGAGAAACGGGGTGCTTGTCGTCTTTTTTGACTTGCTCCGCGTAAGCAGCTGGTAAGACCTGCTGAAGAACATACTCAACTAAAGCGCTTTGATCCACCATTTTTTCCACCATCTCCAGAGGGACTTTGCCTTTACGGAAGCCATCTGCTTTGGCAGTTTGTGAGAAGCGACGAATTGCTTTCTGGTATGCAGGTGCCACGTCTGCCCATGGTAAGGTCACATGCACGTGAGCATTTGGTGCAATTGGCAGGCTGGGCTGTTTCGCTTCTTGATCAGTAACTGCTGGTGGGGTTTTGGTTGGAGTGCTCTTTGACATGTGGGGAATTATACCTTATCTAGAGAGTAGCTTCCTCTCGTTTCTGTGGCTGTCTTCTACTATGATGGTAATAAGCATGAAACGATTTGTATTACAATTGTTATTGGTGACCCTTTTTCTCGGTACAGGGCTCGTTTCTTTAGCTCAAGAAGTCTCGGCTCAAGCTGTCCTTTGGGCATCCCCTACTCCTGGGCCAGTCCAACCTTCACAGTATGTAGATTGCCCCGCCAACTCGATTAGCAACTTGTCAGTCTGGATTCCGCCAAACATCGATCGTGCAGAGCCCTCAGGAATTCGATTCGCAGGACTCAGTGCCATTTTTGAAAATAAACGGATTTGGTTGGAGCTCATCAGCACCCAGCCGGGAGGCGATTTTGGGCCACAAACGTTCCGTATTCCTATCTCAATTGATGCTGTGGGGAATGCGGATCTTACACAACAAACCTTGAGCCAGCTTGCTCCAGATGTGCCCGAAGGTACATACACCATTATTGTCAGAGGTGGTCCGATCACTTCACGAGTCGGTGATGGTCCATTTAGTGAAAATTGGCCGGTCTGCTTTGCCGGTTTCTCTGCCGAGTACGTCCTGACAGTTGAAGGTGGTACGGAATGTAAGAGCCTTGGTGACTCGTGCACTCCAGGAGAGCCACTGCCTATTTTATGTAGGAATGCAACCTATTCCTATTGTGATGGAGAGCAGAATCCGCCAAGGCTACGCCTTCCCACATTAGCACCGGTTATTTTGAATGGAGCAAAGTGTGAGTTTGTTCCTACTCCAGGGAACGTCACCTGCGCACAATCACGAGCTACTTTACCGGTTATTTGCGGTAGCGAGATACTCACTCGTCTAGATTCATCAAATGCATCCAGTCCTGTTCAAGAGGTAACAATGTGCTGTGAGAGCACCTTGGAGTGTGCCAGGGCTCAAGGTCAAGAAGAACCCCGGGGTGAGACGACAATGGTGCCTTTCAACGCATGCCGACAGGTTTCTATTCCGGACGGTGAATCTTCCGGTGACGCTCAAGCTCGGGCGGCAGCTCAACTCATTAAACGGAATGATTGTTGCAAGTGTATGACCGGGGATCAAAGTTCAGTATTCATTCCTGGAGATCAACGATGCTCAGGAGAAGCAGAATCTGAGGCAGCGGCTGCGACCTCAGTCGAAGCTGCCGAAAGACGTGGAATTTACACCGCAATTGGCTGTGTCTCGACCTCTGTGACCAGTGATAACGGCATGATTGCCCAGTTGGTCAGAATAGGCTTAGGTCTAGCGGGCGGTCTTGCCCTGCTGATGATTCTAGCCGGTGCATTTACGTTGAGTACCTCTCAAGGCGACCCAAAGAAAGCGAACGAGGCGAAAGAGCTGGTCACCTCGGCGGTAATGGGGATCATCTTCATTATCTTTTCCGTGACGCTGTTGCAGTTTATTGGGGTGAGTGTGCTGCAGATCCCAGGCTTTGGGGTGTAATACATCGCCCATAAGCGAGCGCCCAGAGCTGAGTTTTCCGGCAACTTTTTAACCCACAAAAAAAACCCCTCATTTTCATGAAGGGTTCTTCTTTGTTTCAATGTATCAAAAACAGTTTATCTGTCTCGTCCACGTCCGAAACTATCGTTGCGTCGTCCACCGCCGAAGCCTCCTCGGCCTCCGCGATCTCCGCCGCGATCTCCGCCACCTGTTCTAGGTGACCACTCGTTACGAGGTTTTGGAGGTTGTGCTACGTTAACAGCCAATTGGCGTCCATCAACTTCGCGCTGGTGTAAACCAGCGACGGCTGCGGATGCTTCTTCGTCTGTAGACATCGTCACAAAACCGAAACCTTTAGAACGGCCGGAAAACTTGTCTGTTAAAACAAAAGCTTCCTCGACAGTTCCGAATTCTGAGAATAATTGTTGGAGATCTTCACTGGTTAAGTTCCAGCTAAGGTTGCCAACGAATAATTTCTTCGGGTTAACTCCAGCTTGTGGAGCTGAACCCTGATCTTGAGAATGATCTGACATCAAAAAATACTCACCTTCTTTCTGAATGGTGAGGTTGGAAATGAAAGTATCAGCGAACCTGAACCCACGTTCCTACCTACTGCTCAGGGCCGCTGCAATCAATGAATTCACTGACATTAGGGATGAACACTCAAATAACTAAGGGTCATTATACCCCATGTTACGCCAAAGCGAGCATGGTATACTCCAAACGCTATCTCTACTTGAGAAAAATAGGAGTATTACTATGTCTACACCCACCCTTTTACACGTCATTTGTGACTACGCTCCCGCAGGGCTAGAGTTTGGGGAAATTAGTAGCAGACTGCAACTTCACCTTGCCGCACCTCACAGTGTTCGTATTCACCCTACTTCTGTCCCCTCTCTTGATACGATGGCTGTGGGTTTTGTGACAGCACAGTACGCGTTTGCACCACATAACGGACAGATGGTGATCTACGGAAATGCTGCTCCTCGTCGCGACAAAAGCAAAGCCATGAAAGATAACCGTGACAACGGAATTAAGTACGCCAAGCTGGATAATGGGGTTGAAATAATCAATGTGTACTCTGAGTTTGCTTTTGGCTTTGTTAAAGAGCACATCGTTGAGTACCGCAACATCAACTGCCCAGAAGGTGGCTCACAGTTTCGTTCACGTGACTTTTTCCCAGAACGAGTGGCCCAGATCGTCAATGGTGATCGTTCGTCTTTAACTGAAGAACTTGATATTTCCTCGATTCCGGAAATCCCAAATAACTTGGTTGCCTGGACTGATGGCTTTGGCAACATCAAGACCACCATGAGACGCTCTGACATTGAAAAGTTGGGCTTAAAGATGGGCCAAAGTGTACAGATTATTTTGAATGGTGTTTCTATGCTTGGAGTCATCGCGACAGGTGGCTTCTCAGTAGATCGCGGTGTGCTTGCGGTGAATGCTGGTTCCTCAGGCTTTGACAACCCATTCATTGAGCTTTTCCTTCGCGTCCATCACATGAGAGAAAAGACGGCTGCTGTTCGTTTTGACTACCCAGAGGGTGGTACTTCGTTTGAGATTCTGCCTTTAAATTAATAGGATGACTCCAGCACCTTTTTTGTGGTCGCACCAACTATGACTTTTAACGACTACTTTGTTACCCATACACCCAAAGTGACTGAAGAAATTCGAGCATTTTTTGCTGCTCGCAGAGCAGCAGCTACTGCTCTGACTCCGCATCTGGTGCAGAGTATGGATATTTTAGAAGACTTTAGTGTACGCGGTGGTAAGCAAATCCGTCCAATGTTAGTGTTGTTGGGACTTCAGCTGGCTAGTGGTCAACTCAACCAGGCTGCTTATCAAGTGGCGGCGGCTGTGGAAATGTTTCACAAGCATATTTTGAACTTGGATGACATGGCCGATCGTGACGAGGTTCGTTATAACGGTCCAACAGTATGGAAAAAATATCAAGAAGTTTTTTCTGATTGGAAAGATTCAAGTCACCATGCCCGCAGTTTTTCTGAGATAGACGGAACGTTACTTGGTTCGTTTGCGTTTGAACTTGTTCGGACGGCAGAGATCTCAGATGCGCAAAAACTTGCGATTATGGATATCTTCATCAATCAAATGTACTTTGAGACGGTGGCTGGTTGGCAGATTCATTACTATCAGAATCAACAGACCTTGGCGTCGGCTGAAGAAGCTGAGTTTCTGAAAGGTCTAGATTTAGTCACAGCACGTTACACTTTTGTTGGGCCGCTAAAAATAGGCTTACTGCTGGCTGGGCGGGTTGAGCCTGAACTCGCTGAGCGGGTGGAAAAGTACGCACTTGGTGTCGGTTTAGCATTTCAAATAACCGATGATATTTTAGGGGTTTTTGGCGATCCCAATGAAACCGGCAAAGCGGTAGGCAACGACATTCGCGAGGGTAAAAAAACACTCTTGTTACAGCGTGCATACAGAAAAGCAGCTCCTCACGATCAAGCCTTTTTAGCAGATGTCTGTGGCAGGGATCTTCAGTCAGGAGAGCTGGCTCGTGTACAGCAGATAATGACCGAAACTGGTGCTCTACAGGACTCAAAAGAGTTGGCTCAGGAAAGTATCAGCGATGCTTCCCAAGCATTAGGTGAAGCTGTTGTAACGCAGTCCTCTGCTCTGGATGCTCAGCAGATGTTGATTGAGCTGGCGATGTTTATTGCGCAGCGCAAGAAGTAAGCTACCGGAAGAAAAAAAAGATAACTCTTTGAGGCACGGGCGGGATTTACCCTCGTCAGGCTCACCGTCACTTACATAAAAATCTGGAGGATGTTCGCTTGATCGGGCACAAGTCATCCCGATCATCAATTATTGAATAAACACTTCGCTTTCAGCGAAATCTTTATTCAATGAGGCACGGGCGGGATTCGAACCCGCGAACGAAGGTTTTGCAGACCTCGCCATTGGACCGCTCTGGTACCGCGCCAGCAATTACGTTCATCATTTTACCAAAACTCTGGAGAAACGGGCGTTGAGTTCCTATCTCACTCGTTTGTACAAGTAAATGCCTACTGGGATAACGATACCCAGTGCCACGAGGAGGATCAGGCCGGCTGTTAACAATCGACTGTTGTTATTGGCGTTACTCGCTTGCGCCGTGGTAGGACTTGGACTGGCTTTTTTAATCGTTGGTGATGGTGAAACTTTCAAGCTGTTTTCGTCATAGAAACTTCCAGACCCGGTAGCAATAGGTGTTGCACTAGCTGTCGAAAGCGGTGTTGGAGTAACACGTGGACTCGCAGAAACTGAGGCCGTTGGTGTAGGTCTTGGACTAGCTGGTCTCGGAGTTGCTGCTGGAACGTACACCACAGCTGGAGTCGGTTTTGGTGTTGGTTTTGGAGTTGGTGCTGCAGAGCAACTTTCACTGGTCATGTTCAACGGATTACGACACTTGTTGTAGTAGCAACTCAAGCCCGCAGCACACTCGTTTTTGTCAGCACAGTACTCATTACAACTGCGACGAAGTCCGCCGTCTCCAACGTTGTTGCCAGGGTTTGGTGTTGGTGTAGATCTGGTCGCTTGGTACTGCGAAATGGTAAAGGATCGAGACTGCATGATGTCTGTAGCAACTTGTGTGTTGCCAGAAACAGGAATACTTGTTTTAGAGGAGTCAAGTGAAACGGTAAATGTTGTACCTTGGTTCCGTCTGACGGTGATGGACGCAAATGGAACTTCTTTTCCGTTGGTGTTTACTTTTTTTGATGCATCAAGTGGAGCAAATTGGGTAAAGGTGAACTGTGTGCCGTCACTTACTTGAGTGAGCTTGCTTCCTACAGATTGAAGGTTGAGTGAATTATTCAGATCGATGCTGACGTCACCAGTATTCACTCCACTAATTTTCCCAGTAATTTGTGTTCCTACGACGTTGTAGCCCTGGCTATTCATGTAAAAATCCACACGAAAGACATTGTTATCAATGGTACTGCCGTTCATTCTAAGTAAAACTCGTTGTCCCTCGGCTGCTTGTCGTTGTAAGTTCTGCGACTGTCCAAGGTACTGAACGCCAAAGAGCAAGCCGAATGACAAAATCATCGCTGTCAAAGCCGTAACAATCATGGGTGCTTTTTGCACTCGAGTAGTGAATGAGGCTGATCGTACAGAATCAGATGTCATGATTACAGTCCACTGTTTTGCTGATATGCGTTAAAGAAGATGACGTAATCATCGAGATCAGTCTTACCATCTCTATTTAAGTCTGAGACAGCGAAGGTTCCAGTTGGCGTAGCCACTGGCGTGGCGGATGGCGATACAGCTGGTGTTGGTGAAACTCGGTTATTGTTGTTCAGACACGCTGTCAAAGTTGATGTCTGCGTAAAGCCACACTGTCCGTTGGTCTGCACCTTACACTCTGCAGCTTGGTAACACGCATGCTCTGGTAAGAATTGACAGGTAGTCGTGATGTCTGCGGCGTTCGCATCCACACATAAGTGGTTGCTGCAGCCAGTGCGTTTACAAGAGGTGCTTGCGGCTGCGGTGACCGTAAACTTATCAGTATTCGAACAGGTGTTCGCGGCGTTTTTACAAGTAAATGTATACACTCCCGCTTTTGTGACGGCGAACTTACGAACTTCAGGAGCATTTGGATTAGGGAGCGTCACCGCTTCCGTAGTGTTATTTACAGTTAGGGTTGCACTCATGCGTGGATTCTGAAGTAAAGCAGAACCATTTTTGGCGAAACAGTTTACTTCCACAAACTCGCCCGTTTTCAACTTGATATCTTTGCCGTCAATCCAAGGAGTGTCTTGACCAGTCCAAACTCTGAACTGCACATTGACTGGGTCTTCGCTACATGTAGCAGTGCCTCCACCGTTGTTTCCGCCACCGTTGTTCCCTCCACCATTGCTCCCACCACCGCCGTTATCAGTTCCGTAGGCTTGCCCACGAATTTCTTGAGTTTGATTGGTCTCACTCATCGAGAACCAAATAACGAACGCTGATGCTGCGACGAAGAGAAAAACGAGTAAACCGAGGACGTATTGCTTGGGCATTTTCATGTAGCTCTCAGAATAGCAGTCTTTCTTGACTAATGTAAAGTGGGTGCTTTCGTGATCTTATGGTCATCTGAAAAAGAATCTGTATATAATGAAGGTAAAGTTGTTGAAATAAAGGCCGCCCATGCAAAAAATAAAAACTTTTCTCCGCTCCTTTTGGTTGTCGTGCACGTCTCCGACGTACTACGCCCAGATTTTGCGTACTAGATTTAGTTTTTCGTTGAAGTACCTCTTCGTGTTTCAGTTTATCGCCACAGTAATTATTGGTGCGTTTGTGCTGATTCCACTTAGTGCCATTAATCTGGTGAGCTTACTTGACAATGCCCGCGGTATTTACCCTTCAGGTCTAGAAGTGCAAGTGGATGATGGGCGTTTATCAATCAACCAGCCTCTTCCTTACAAGATTGCGGTTCCAGACTTCAGTGATCAACTAGACACTAAAGACTGGGATATTGAAGACAGTGATGTCAGGTACTTAGTTGTTTTTGACAGTGATGAAAACATCCAAGGAGCTGCTGATGTCTATGATCAAGATGCTTTTGCAGTAGTTACCGAAACGACTGTTTACACTAGAGATGGTGAAAGTGATGGACTCCGTGTGAACGCTATCCCTGAAGATGAGACCTTCACAGTAAATGAAGAGATGATCAATGATGGGTTCAGTAAGATAACTGATTCTCGATTCATTCAACAGAAACTCTACATTCCCCTTGTCGCTCTGATCTTATTCCTGGTTATCTTGCCATTGATGTTGCTAGGAAGCTTGATGATGGTGGCTATCTACGGTTTCTTTGTATGGCTTATGGCACGAATTCTCAAAAACTGGATGATGGCAGGTCAGGTTCTTTCTTATACAAAAGCTGTCCAGGTTTCTATTCACAGTTTGACGCTGGTGAACGTTGTTCACTTCGTACTTGGCCTAATTGGTGAGGGCGAAATTATCAGTGGTGGGAAGTTCTTCTTAGCCTTTTTGGTGTGGACTGGCTTTGTTCTCTACCAATCGCTGCACACAAGAACTGCACGCCCAGTTGTAGTGAAAACCGTAACCACCAAATCAACCGTGAAAAGCAAAGTCCCAGTAAAAAAAGCAGCGAAACCAAAGAAGTAAGTGTTGGCGTTGTCATTCTCGATGTACTTCGTATTTGAGTGATACAATAAGTAATAATTACTCAACTTTATGACAACATCCACTGAACATACGCCAACTGAATACGAAGCCCCAGATGATGAGCTCCTTGATGACGATGAGCTAGATGAAACTGAGCTAGACGAAACGGAGCTAGATGCTGACGATCTCGAGGACATTGAGGAAGCTCTTCAACAGCCTGAAGGTGAGTATGAAAGCTTCGAAGGTGATACTGGATACGAGCAGCCTAGTCGTCGCCAGCAGATCTTTGCTGCGGTGCGCAGCTTACAACTCGGCCAAAGAAGTAAAGACATCTTCCTCTCTAGCATCTCTAAAGAACATCGTTTGCGATCACTGATTGCTATTGGGATCTTTGTGATTGCGTTGATTGCGCTGAGTCAACTCAACGCTGAGCCTACCAAAGAACCAGCTGGTGACACTCCTACTGCTGAAGTTCAAGGGACCAACCCAGATGCTGGTGTACTGGCCCAAACTGAAATCCCACTAGGTGGTGTTGCTCCAGTGAATGGTGGTGTGTTTGCACCTGAACAGGTTGATCAGCCTGCAGTTTTTGACGTACAAGGTGTACGACACCACATCGTTCAGCAGGGTGAAAATTTATTTAGAATTGGTCTAGCTAACGGTCTTACTCCAGAAGAAATTGCCGCAGCGAACGGTATCCAAGATGTAAATCTTATTTATATCGGCCAAGATCTGATTATTCCGCTTCGACCCCAAGCAGCAGCTGCTGTTGAAGTCGCCCCGGTGGTTCAGAGTACTACGATGAACACCGTCCAAAACACTTCCCAGATGGTGGAAACTAGAGCATCACAAGTCGTATCCCCGATCGAACTGGGGACTATTCGCGGCAACCAATACTGCGTCGATCAAGGTGATACGTTGTGGGCACTTTCGCAGCGGTTTAACACGACGGTTGAAGTACTCGCCGGATTAAACAACATAGATCCTAATGTTCCTGGCTCGCTCAAAATTGGAGCTTGGATTTATTTCCCTCAATAAATTGCGGTTTTTAGCAGAAATTCTGCTACGGTTTGTGTCCGCTCTCGATGGTACAATTTCCACCGATGTCAGGAACATACTATATTCATACTTTTGGCTGTCAATCCAACAAAAGCGACTCCGAACGAATAGCTGGTGATTACGAAGCTCGCGGCTTTACTGCCGTTGAAGATTGGCGTGCTACTGATGAAATAGTGGTGAATACTTGTGCTATTCGCCAAAGCGCCGAAGACAGAGCCAAAGGGTTTTTGCACAACGTTGTGGTGCACTTCAATCAGATTGGACATCGCCGACCTAAGATTATCCTGACCGGCTGTATGACTCATCACGGACATTCTAAGTTATATGAAATGCTTCCGATGGTCGATGAGATTTTGCCGATTAACGAAGTGGGCTTCAACCAAGCCGCAGTCCGCAAAGACTACATGACGCGTGAAGGAAAAAAACATGCATGGATTCCGATTTCTGCTGGATGTAACTCTTTTTGTACCTACTGTATTGTTCCCTACTCTCGTGGACGAGAGCAGTCTCGCCCGCTCGAGTCAATCCTAGAGGAAGTGGAGCGTTTAGTTGGTGAGGGCTACTCGGAGCTAACGCTTCTTGGTCAGAACGTCAATTCTTGGGGACTAGAAAAGCTTGGTATTGGATTTCGAAAGTTGTTGATGGAACGTCCTGACTACAATCGTGAGGATCTTCCTGATAACCAGTCACAGTACTTAACACCCACGGGTACTCCTCCATTTGTGAAGTTACTCAGAGCTATTTCGGCATTTCCGCAAATTCAGAAAATCCGTTTTTTGACGAGTAACCCTTGGGACTTCCATGACGAGTTGATCGCTGAGATTGGTACCAACAAAAAAATTGACCGCTTTATTCACTTGCCTATTCAATCAGGGAGCAATAACGTTTTGTATCGGATGAATCGTGGATATACCAAAGAGCGCTATCTCGAAGTGGTCACGAAACTTCGTGCTGCTGATCCTACAGTGACGATTGGAACTGACATTATCGTTGGATTTCCTGGTGAGACTGACGAGGAGTTTCAAGAGACCGTAGAGCTGGCTAAAAGCATCAACTGGAAGGTGGGATTTGTGGCCATGTACTCACCTAGACCAGGAACAGCCAGCTGGCGCATTTATCCAGATGATCTTCCTCACACCGTCAAAAAGGCCCGCTGGGAAATTCTTGATCAAATTATCAATAAAGATAACTTGCATGTCCGACCGACTATTGTCTAACCAAATTATTTCTATCGTAGGTACTACCGCTACCGGGAAAACCGCGTTAGCTTTCCAAGTTGCGCAGGAAATTATTCACCAAGCCAAAGCAGCCGGTGTAACCATTATTTCGGCTGATTCGCGTCAGGTGTATCGCGGACTTGAAGTGTGTTCTGGCGCAGATGTTCCCGCTTCATGGAACCACACCACCCAGTTTGCAACAAATGGCTTTCGCCATCCTGAGTTTCCATTATTTTTCTTTGGTACCTCTGTTGTAGAGCCGGTGTCTGAGTGGTCGGTAACCCACTTCAGACAGTACGCATTACCATTGATGGCCAAGAGTTTTGATGAAGGATTTGCGGTGATCATCGTTGGTGGAACTGGCTTGTATCACGAGCATCTTTTTTCTACTGACCCGTTGCTTGATGTACCACCAGATGAAAATTTACGAAGGCTGGCTGGTTTAATTCCGCTTGATGAACTCCAAGAAAAAGTTGCTACGCAAGCAGCTGATGCATGGGCCGAGATGAATGACTCGGATAAATATAATCCGCGCAGATTGGTTCGCGCCCTAGAAAAGGCTGCGTTCTACTCAGACGCTCCTCAAAGCCAACCGCAAAAAAACTACACCGATTTCCCCCTCCACCTGCAACATGTCCACCATGCCACCTTAGGCATTATTGATTCTCCAGAACATCTGGAAAAAAAAATTTCGCAGCGAGTTAATGAGCGACTCCAACATGGAGCAGTTGAAGAAGTGACCACCTTAATAGGAAAGTACGATGATGTCCTTTGGAAGCTTCCAGCGTTTAGTTCAGCCGGCTGTAAGGAAGTTCGAATGTATATTGAAGGTAAAGTAGATATCGATCAGCTCAAAGAGCTTTGGGTGCGACGTGAGGTGCAGTATGCTAAACGGCAGCTAACATGGTGGAAAACGCACCAATTTGCTTGTAGTAGTTCTGAGTTTGCAAACAAAACGAAACAGTGGATAGACTTAGGCACAGAGCAGCCAACGAATTGGCAGACAGCCGTGACACAGTCATGTATACTGGGATTATGCTGAGTAAAGAAGAAATCTCCGTCAAAATCAGTGCCTCCAGTATTCTCTGGGCTATTGCCATTATTCTTAGTGTCTATTTTCTGTATCGAGTACAGACCATTGTTATCACTATTCTCTTCTCGGTGATTGTGATGGCCGCACTTCGGCCAAGTGTAAAGTGGATGCAACGTCGTTTGCGATTTCCTAAAGTGTTAGCAATTTTTGTGTTGTATGCGTTATTCATCACCCTGCTCAGTGTAGGCTTTGCGCTTATAGTGCCACCGTTGGTTCGAGAACTCCCCAACTTTATTTATGCTCTTTCATTGCCTCCCTCACTCACCTCTTTGTACGAGGCTTCAGCTGGAAATTGGAGTAATCTGAACTTCAGTCTCAGCGATGTCAGTTCGCTTATTCCCCAAATTGGAATGTCATTTGGGGCAATTTACTCAGTGATTAGTTCAACGTTTAGTGGTGTTCTCACATTGGTTACGGTATTGGTGATGTCCAGCTACTTAATGATTGATCGAGAAAGATTGCACTTGAAAGTGATTTGGTTCACACGAGACAAAAGACACATTCAAATGGCGAAGCAGCTGGTCGATGACATTGAGTCACAACTTGGTGGTTGGGTGCGGGGACAGTTTTCGCTGATGCTAATTATTGGACTGATTACGTACATCGGACTGACTTTACTCTCAATCCCTTATGCACTGCCGTTGGCGTTTGCAGCGGGCGCTTTGGAAGTCTTGCCAAATCTGGGGCCAACCATTGCGGCAGTCCCTGCTATTTTGGTGGCATACCTGACATTAGGACCAGTGATGGCTCTGTTTGTGCTCCTGTTTTACATCTTGGTGCAGCAGTTCGAGAATAACTTAATCGTGCCAAAGGTGATGAAAGCCAATGCAGACGTGAATCCGTTAACGACGATTATTTTGATTTTAGTTGGTATAGAGCTAGGTGGTGTGGTTGGTGCATTGTTGTCGATCCCGATCTACATTGTGGCGCGGAGCGTCTACTCACTATGGTACAAAGAGCACCATAACCTTCCAGGTCGAGTTTCAGCCTGATTTTTCCTTGATGTTACCGTATACTACTCTTGTGTGGCCGAACGATGGCCGTTTCCCCTAGTGGGAGATGGAGGAAAGTCCGGACAGCAGAACATAGGGTGTCTGGTGAAAGCCAGAGGATTGAACTTCTGTAAGGGGGTTCAATGACAGTTCGAGCAACAGTGACGAATCGGGTAGCGCCGAGTGAAACGACCAAGCTTTTGGGTACGATCTTCCCTTGTGGAAGCGCTCGTGGCAATCCTCCCCGCTGCAACTGACGATCTTCACCTTAATCGAGATGTTCCGTATCGGCCGCAAGGTCAAAGGTGATAAAGCTGCAGGCATTAGAGAAATCATCGCTAAAACAGAATCTGGCTTATGAGCCACACACAATGTTGCTTGAAGAGTTTATACTTCAAGCAAATCGGAAAAAGGAGGGTTTATGGACGCAGTACCTAGTTCTTGGCAAGACTCTGTGAGTTTGGGCTTGACGTACTCTGTGGCCCAGATCTCTAGTTATCTTCCAAAGATTTTGGCAGCACTCTTGGTGCTGATTATTGGAATTGTCTTAGCCAAGGTTGCTCGCAACGTTGTCGCAAAGACGCTGAGTGCACTGCGTGTGTCCAAGATGCTGGACAAGACACCTGTAGAGCTGTTTCTCAAAAACGAAGAAATTGGATCACGACTTGAAGATGGAGTTGCCGGTATTGTGTATTGGCTGCTGCTTTTCTTAGTACTTCATACAACTGTTTCTGTACTGGGACTCACTCCTTTGTCAGCTGTCCTTGATCGAGTACTGTTCTATCTGCCACATATATTTGCAGCTGTGTGTATCTTTATTTTTGGTGTCTTGCTGGCCGGCGCTGCTGAGACTTTTGTCAAAGGTTCACTGCGTGGACTCGATGTCCAAAGCTCCAGATTATTTGCCAAAATTGCTAGTTACTTGGTGGTGACGATCGGTGGACTCGCAGCTGTGGCTGAACTGGGAATCGCTAGTCAGTTTATCTTGATTCTTTTCATCGGAGTTGTGGCTGCTTTCTCACTTGGTGCTGGTTTGGCACTCGGTCTTGGTGGCAAGACTACTGTTGAGAAAATGCTCAATAACTGGCAGAACAAAGTCGAAAAGTGATCGCTTCTTGAATGTGTTCTGGAGTGATTGTCGTTTCCGCACTCAGATCAGCAATGGTCTGTGCAATTCGCACTACTGCCCAGTATCCCCTTCCCGTTAAGTTATGTTTCAGTGCTGCTGCATTCACTGCACGCTTGGTTTTTGGCGTCAACAGAGTGACTTCCTGTAACTCAGAGAACGTCAACTGTGTGACAGAACTCCGCCCAAGGTGTTGATAACGATTTTGTTGAGTGGTCCGACAAGAAGAAATGCATTGACGGAGCTCTTCAAAGTGTTGGAGTTTCTGGATTGAATTTTCACTTGACTCTCGATCTTCAAATAACTGCCGCTCCTGATCTACTTCGAGCTGAATATCAAAACGATCTCGCAGGGGCCCTGAAAGTTTTTGCTGGTAACGTGCAGTGATGCCAGGTGAGCAGGTGCAGGGTTTATATCCTGAACCAAAGTAACCACACGGGCAGGGATTCGTTGCAGCTACGAGGGTTGTGGCTGCCGGAAATGTTGTGTGTCCACTATTGAGTGAGAGTGTGACACTTTTTTCTTCTAAAGGTTGACGGAGCATGTCCAGGATGGCGCCCGGAAACTCAAGTAGCTCATCCAAGAACAGTACCCCGTGATGTGCCAATGAAAGCTCTCCGGGCTTAATAGGATTTCCTCCACCGAGTAAACCAGTTCTGGAAATTGTGTGATGTGGCGAGCGAAATGGCCTGGTACTGAGTAATCCAGCAGGGATAAGCTGTGCGATCGAGTACACCGCAGTCACTTCAATACTTTCTGTTTCAGTTAAGGGTGGCAGAAGCTCGGGTAACGCGCGGGCAAGCTGAGTTTTTCCAGATCCGGGTGGTCCAGTAAACAAGACCGGATGGCCGCCTGCGGCGGCCAACACTAATCCTCTCTTCGCTTTTTCTTGACCAATAATGTTGGTGAACGTATATGTAGTGGAACTGACGCGAGCCGGTGAAAAGGGTTGTGAAGTCAAAGCAGTAAGTGGAAGTGACTGTTGCTTGGGGCTTTGGAGTAACTCTTGGAGGTGCTCGATTGGATATATCTCAATGCCGCTGAGCGTGGAAATCTCTTTGCAGTTTTGGACAGGAACGACAACTTGGGTGAAGCCCAGTTTTTTTGCACCAAGCACTAATGGAAGTACGCCGGAAACTGGCTTCACTTTGCCATCAAGTGCAAGCTCACCCAAAAATAAGGTGTGATCTGTATTCAGGGCCAACTCGCCATACATTTTTAAAAGACCGACCACGATGGCTAAATCAAATGCAGTCCCCGATTTGGGCACTGAAGCAGGTGCGAGGTTAACGATGGTTCGTTTACTGCGCACCCGAATTCCGCAGTTATGCAGCGCTGAGGTGATTCTTTCTTTTGCTTCCTCCACTGCGCGTGACGCAAGGCCAATTAAGACAAATTGAGGAATGCCCTGTTTACTATCAATCTCAACTTCGACAGGATATACATCAAGACCTAAGTGCGCAGCGGTATACGTGCGAGTAACCATGACTGCACGTTAGCATTGTGAAATTTCAAGAACTGTAGACCTATCTGCCCACTTGCTCGATCAATCGGTTGCAGTAGCCGAACTCGTTGTCGTACCAAGCGATGACCTTCACTAAATCACCATCAATCACTTGAGTAAGTTCTAAGTCAACAATCGCACTCTCACGGCGACCAACAATATCACGAGAAACTAATGACTCCCCTACTTCACTGACGGCCAGAATCCCAGCCCATCGTGGTTGATTGACCGCGTCGCGAAACACTTGATTGACTTCTTCGACAGTCGTTTTGCGCTTGAGGACAAAGACGATGTCAGAAAGTGAGCCCACTGGAGTTGGGACACGCATAGATAAGCCGTCAAACATTCCTTTAAGTTCTGGAATTACTTCAGTAGTGGCGATTGCTGCGCCTGTAGTACTTGGAACAATACTTAGCGCGGCGGCACGAGCACGACGCATGTCACGATGTGAGTTGTCATGAAGGTTTTGATCATCTGTGTAGGAATGGATGGTGGTAAGCATCGCTTTTGACACACCAAATGCTGAGTGCATGATGGCTGCAACTGGCGAGATACAGTTGGTGGTGCACGATGCATTAGACATGATCTGACCAGTGGCCGGACTCTCGTTAACACCAATGACGTTGGTTGGAATTTCGCCACCTTTTGCTGGGGCGGTGATAATCACTTTTTGAGCTCCGCCAGTCAGGTGAAGGCCAGCTTTATCCGCAGACGTAAACGCACCCGTAGACTCAATCACTGTTTCTACATCCAAGTTTCCCCATGGAATTTTGGCTGGATCGCGTTGCGCTGTCACGGTTATGGTTCGTCCACCGATCGAGATGGTTCCGATGACACAGTTTTCGTCAGTGGCCTCTTTTGGCTTTTGTGTTTCAGTGTAGGTAATTGGCTCGTTCCAGACGCCGTAGTTAGAGTCGTACTTCAGTAAGTGCACCCAGTCTTTGACTGGCATCGAGCCAGAAGTGTTAATGGCCTTCAACTCAATTCGATCACGATGGAACATCCACCAGATACGAAATGCTGTTCGACCAATACGTCCAAATCCATTAATGCCAAAAGTAATCATACCAACTCCTTATTCCGTGACAGTGCGGGCAACAAAACACGAATGTGTTAAATCATAGTCATTAAACCTGAAAACCTCGTTCAAGGAAATAGCTTCTTTCCCACTAATGTAGGTTTGAGTCAAATGGTTGATAGTCATTGGATAGTTGGAGATAGCTCCTGTGGCTCCGGGAATAAGCACATGTTTCTTGTTGCGTTTTTTTGCCACATCTTCCATTTGATCAAGAAATTTTTCTATAAATTGAGGAATGTTCACTTGTTCTTCATTACGATAATCGAACCCGCGAACTAATAAACAGTCCTCACCAGCATCATTGGTTACCTCAAAGATTAACACAGAACCAGCCAGCTCACCTTGTTCTGCAGTTTCACCAGCTAAGACAAACTTGTAAGGAGTGACAGGGCGATTCTTTAATAATGGATATTCTTTTGTATAGCAAACATCGGCAATGTATCCAGAAACTTCACCAGTAAAGTCGCGTGATGGAATGGCATCGATTACTGTTTTGCCACTTCCCTCTTTGACGGTGAAATCATCCACGGCATTCTTTAATTTATCGCGAAGTCCGCCAAACACTTCATAAAGTTTTTTCCCATTTTTTGACCCTTTCAGGGCATCAACTGTTTCTGGAGTCCAGTACTTTTGGGCACCTTGAGACTGTTCATTTCCTAAATTCAGGGCGTGCTGCTTCACTAATTCATCAACAATGTTGAGAACAGTTAAAATTGCGGTTGGCGTGATATCACCACTGAGGTTCATCTGGACATCCTGAATAAATGCTGCCGAGAAATGTTTTGCAAACACTTTTCGCAAAATTAATCGTCTTTTCAAAGAATTTTCTTTAGCGAATTCCGCTTTACCCAAATTCAAGTTCAACATCACCACAAGCAGTTGATCCTGTGAAAGTGGTTGAGAGAGTTTGTCTTGGAGAGCTTCTAGGTCACGAATATTTTTTTCTGCGTAGGATCTTTTTTCAACAGGAATGTTTTCGAGTGCCTGTCGGGCAGATGAAATTTTGTCCAAGATAATCTCAGTTAACTCAGAAACAAGATCAGCATGTTGTTCCACATTCTGAATACTATCGAGCACTTCATTTCGAATGACTTCGAAGTCTGCCGAAATAGGAGCCGCGTCAAACTCTATAGTGACTTTCGTCATTTCAAAGCGGGCTTGTTCATACCCATCTTCTAGAGGGGTGATTTCGTTATTTTCTTCACTGCGTATAAAATCTGCAACGATTCGATCAAAATCGGGACGACCAAAGTCAAATCGGTGGGTTGTTTTTCCGACGATGACTTTTAACAGTTGTAGCTGGAATGGAGAAAACTTTTTGAGTTTGTCAGCGTTTAAAGGCTCAATACTCATGACTGAGCCTTTTAGTTCTTTGACTTCTTTGAGCAGCTGATCTGTAGATTCAATTCCTGACTCAGCAAGCTCTTCTGGCTTTTCAGTGAGCTGGCCGGTTTGATGAAGTTTTGCTAACTTATACATTCTGAAAATTGAAGGTGATCTGGATAATCCAAATTCTGCCACAAACTCTGTCAGCGTAGGAAGGTCTGTAGTGAGATCGAACTTTGATGAAGGATCTTTAATAAAGTACTCCATGAGTCCTGAAGTACGATCGTACTCATTATGTGTGAATGCATTTCTCCGTTCATCTGTTTTCTTGGGTAAACTACTGAGAAACTTCTCTGCCGCTTCAGCTCCAAAAGTGAGTGCGAGTTTCTCCTTTGAAAGAAACTCCAGGAAGGCTATTTGAGAAGGAGTACCCTGAAGTAATAACTTCATGAGCTGAGGCGTTTCTTTACCGCTCAGTACAAGTTGCTTAAATTCGGCACGGTGCTGTTTAAGTATTGGACGAAGCTCATAGGGTAGTCCAATTAAAAACGTGAAGTATGGTTGTTGCTCTGCAGGCAAATACTTCAACAATCGTTCATCTTGGCAGTACTCTTCCTCGTAAGCCCGAATTACGAGTGGTTGATCTACTTGACCATCAGAAAAAAAAATATGATCACCCAGTAGCCGAAGCAATCGTGTCTTCATTTTTTCTGCATACTTTTCGTCCATTGTATTTGAGCTCAGATCCTTAGAAATCTTTTTCCAAAATGAATCTGAATGCTTGTCGGAAAGCACCAACTCTTTATAAAAGTGCAGACGTTCATCATCATCGAACTGAGTAATTTGTTGGTAAACCTGATCGAGTATTTTATCGATATATAAATATTCGCTGACGTTACCGCTATTGAAGGGCACACCTTCAGCGATTGCGATAGTTCTTGCAAACTCTAGGCGGGGATTTTGAATAGAGTTCTCTTGATTAAGAACAAGTCTTTTGTGGCGTACTACTTCAAGCTTTGCTGGCGAGGTAAAGTTTTCTAGCTCTTCAGCCGTTTTGGCTGGCGGTGGCTGAATTCTTCGTCCATATGTCCCTGACCTAGGTCCATGTGTCCTGACTACTCTGCGAGCCATATCTTCAAATAAGTTTGGATCAAGTTCGACATTGTGATCATCAACTAGCTCAATAAATTCTGATCCGAAAGAATCAGTCCCTGAGATGACCGCATCAAATAATTGTTTAAACTGGTCAGGACCAGGTTTACGTGTTACCAAATGACCTGTGCCGAAGGTAGTCATCTCTTGGACATCAGCCCCATAGTAACTACCAAGAATCTTCTCGGCGACGGTCAACTCTTTCTTTGCTTGCGAGTACTCTTCTGAAACCCGTGCCAGTGGTAAATTAATGTATCTTCCAGGAACTAACCGAACAAGTCTGCGGAAAGTATCGAGCTGTTCCAGCTGTTCTCCCGTAAAGCCACCTTGTTGGCAAGCCTGAGCAACTATATCTAGATCACTATGGTAAATATTGTTGTTCGAACGGCCACCTTCTGGATGGGTCGAAATAGAAACCACTCTGTTTTCTCGCAATACTTCTGAAATAGATTCAATCACTGTGTCTGGTGTTTTTTCAACTATTTGAAGAACAGGGATCATTTCACCGGCGTGATACTTGAGTAAAGTTTCCCATTGGTTTCCACATAGCTGCTCCATTTTTTTGATGGTTTCAACGGGCTGCTCCAGTTGAGTCAGTAACTCAGCCACTTTTGGTAACTCAAAACTAGAGTAATCAATTTTGTCAAACTGGCCCCTTCGTCCACTGCCAGGGCTTGATCTGTATAAAAATGGAGAACCTGAGTATTCCAAATGGGTCATCAACTCACCTGCTTGTTGACGAGCGTCATTACCTGTGTGATGTTTTAGCGCCTTTGTTAGGCTGCGTTGAGCAACCTACTTGGAAAGATAGCTGATGGCTTTCTTGAAGAGCTTCTTGTTGTTTTTTTCTTGCTGTAAAAACTCGCTGGCTTTGTCGACTGCCTGCTCCTGAGAGTCGTAAGAAAATGCCACAGGTGGAACATAGGAAGGTTCTGTTGCTTCTAAGTACTTAGCAACTCTTGTTTCTTGTTGTCGGTCTAGAAATTGACGAGGTGACTCCGTAATTGTGACACCAAGAATGTTACGAAGTTCCTCCAAGGTGAGACCTGTTTCAGGTGTGGCTGCATTCTGTTCATCAGAATCTTTTTTTTCTTCAATCATATGTGTATCTATAACTTTAACACTTCTTAAGTGGTTAGAGCTTGGAAGAGTTTTTTGGTTACACCACAGCCTCAATAGCGGGCAAACTTCCGTAGGCTAAGTAATGCATCATCGCGCCACCACCAGAGCTGATATGGCTGAAGTTACCGGGATGTTCTAAGTTCAAAAGAGTTAAAGCGGACTCAGTGTCTCCCCCGCCGATTAAACTAAACGCACCTTGCTTAGTTGCTTCAATGACGGCAAGCGCCACGGTTCGTGTTCCGGCGTCGTGTACTCCATCTTCAAACTTCCCCATCGGTCCATTCCAGACGATGGTTTTGGCTTGAAGTAGCAGCTGCGCAAACTCGTTCGCTGCGTCTTCACAGATATCAAGTGTGTCGGTGGTGACTACGGCGATGTTCATTTTTTCTTTGAGCGCTTCACTGTAGCTGACGTTGCTGGCTTGGACTTCTACCGCCAGTTTCCCACCGACCAGAACTTGATCAACTAAAGACGTCATTTTTTCCAACAAAGGCACTTTCGTTTCTAGTTTTGAGCCGCCCAAAATAAAGAGGAACGGACGGGCTGGCTCATGAAGAATTCGATTAAACGCCTTCATCTCACGTTCAAACTGGAATCCAAACACGGTGGGCAGAATCTTAGAGATAAAAATAATGGAAGTATGTTTGCGATGGGCTGTGGCAAATGCGTCAAAAACAAAAAGGTCTTGGCCGTATGCAAGTGACTGTGCGTACTCTTCGCTTCCTTCTTCTTCACGAGCATCAAACCGAACATTTTCTTTAATGATCAGCCATCCACGTAGTTCTGTGGGATCGCAGCCAGCCATTGTGGGTTGGTTGAGCAGTCCTTCGTAGAGAAGTTCTGCAATGGGTTGAAGTGAGTACTCGACTGTTTTTTCAGGTTCATGCCCGCGGTGAGCAATCACTGTGACGCACTTTGCTTTACGCTGCCATAAATCGATGAGCGTTTCGAAACCATCTTCCATGCGAGTGGTATCAAACAGGCCATCAGCATTTTGAGGAAGGTCTAAATCTAGACGAACCAGGACATTTTTTTGACTGGGATCGACACTGCGAAGAAATTGCATGCCATCAACATAGCATGTCTTTTTCGGTTAGGCGAACTCAGTCTTTACGTCATTACTCACGTACGTACCGATGTCTTCACCATTGATTGCTTTTTCTAAGTTACTGTTCTCAAAAAGCTCAAAGACCATGACTGGCATGTTGTTATCACTACTCATTGCCAGTGCGGCGGTGTCCATGACTTCTACACCAGGCATTGAAATCGCATCTTTAAAGTTGAGTGTTTTAAATCGTTTTGCATCTGGAAATTTCTGAGGATCTTTGTCGTAGATGCCGTCTACTTTGGTGGCTTTCATGAACACGTTGCAGTGAAGCTCAAGTGCATGCAGTGACGCGCCAGTGTCTGTGGTGACGTACGGCACACCTGTTCCTGCGGCCAAGATCACGACGCGACCTTTTTCCATGTGATGAATTGCGCGGCGGCGAATAAACCGCTCAGCTACTGCTGGCATTTCTAAGGCAGATTGGACTCGGGAAGGAACGCCGAGTTTTTCGACTGCATCTTGCAGCGCGAGCGCATTCATTACGGTGGCGAGCATGCCCATGTAATCTGCGGTGGCTCGATCAATACCATTTTTTGAGCCGGCCAGTCCTCGGAAAATGTTTCCACCACCAATTACTACAGCTACTTCAACTCCCATGCTGTGAATGTGTTTAATTTGCTCAGCAACGGTCATCGCGGCCTTAGGGTCTATTCCATACTCACGTTCGCCAATTAAGGATTCTCCACCAACCTTGAGCATGATTCTCTTGAAACGAATTGGCATGATGCCTCCTATTTCCGAAACTTTGCTTTGAGACGTAAAAACGTCCAGCGCAAATCTTCGGCCAGTCGAAACACTGGATACATTGATGAATTAATAACAACGTCATAGGTGCCGATGAACTCAACAAGCTCACCGCCAAACCCTTTTTTAAATCGATGGAACCCAAACCAAGGATCTTTTTCATCTGGCTCAGGTCCTAACGAACCCCACATATCAAACATCTTGCAGCCGTTGGCTTTGCCAAACTTAATCATTTCCCACATCATGAGGTTACTTGCCATCACATCGCGATGCACGGCTCTGGACGCACCGTATGGGTAGTACAGGACTCCGTTATTGACGAACATAATCCAGGAGACCAAGACGGTGTCCTGATAAACGGCTTCAAAGACGCGCATCATGCCGGTCTTCCCGACGGTCTCCCACATCTTTCTAAAGTACTCAGGACCATGAGCGTAAAAACCCTGGCGAGTAGTTGTCTCCGCCAAAATTTCTAAGTGACGCTCGATGCCCTCAGGGGTAGAGTTTTCAAAGATCTCGACACCTTTTTTGAAGGCCACATTGACGTTATAGCGTGTCTTGCTTGAGAGCTGTTCAAAAAGTTTTTCTTCTGATTGTGTGAGATCAAGCTGGAATGTGTACTTGGTGAACAGTGGCCGACCTGGTTTTGCTCCCTGAGAGACTAAGAACTTTTTGACTTCGTCAAAGGCTGAAACCCCACTCACCGGTTGAGCTACGTTTGGCTCCATCTTGACGAAAAGTGCGTTATGTCGCTTTCCTAACTGAATAATGGCGCTGATCTGTTCCTCATCAGGCATTGGACCTTTGGGATAGTACCCAGCGGTGCCATTAAAGTGAGGGATTTTATGGAAAAAGATCTGCAGTGCGGAAACGAGCTTGCCGTTATCAAAAAAACCGACGCGTTCTACTTCAACGCCAGTTGTTTTACGAAACTCACCCCACGCCCACGATTGAAGAGGATGCTTAATAATGCTGTCGTACAGCGGACGTTCTTCTTCGCGAATCGGTCTGAGGAGCATAGCTTTGAAATTATAGCAATAAAAAGTGATCGCAATGCATCCAGAATCTGGAGCGCCTGCTGATCAACTGCTTTCTTTCACTGTTTGGCAGGAGTAGCCAAACTCATCAATGTCGGTGACTGACTGAACCTTCTTCGTTTGACTGAGGGTGTTTGAGATGAATATTGTGTGGCCAAATACGCCTTTTAGATACTTTTTAAGTAACTGGGTGGTAATTCCATAGCCTAAGAAAGCGGTGGTCTCGTGAGGTGAGTGAACATTCACAATACTGAGTACTCCGTGCGATTTCAGTACTCGATGAGCTTCCTGAATTAACAACTTTTTGTTGTATATCCACATAAAACTATCCAAAAAAACCACTCGGTCAGCTTTTAATGAGCAAATGGGTAGGCCCGCTTCAACATCTGTGCACATATACAGCACGTTAGAGTGCGAATGAAATATTCGGGCAGCAATCAAGGAAAACATGGATTTATCAATGGCGAGGAATGTACTTGATCGCTGTACGGTGTTGTTTAACTTAGTGATCAGGTCTCCCCAACCACAGCCAATGTCGATGATGATCTCGTTTTTACTAGCGGGCTCCGAGAGTAACGCCGTTGCAGTTTCTAGCGTTGGTCGCTCTTTACGAAGTAAGTATCGAAACCAGTTGCGGCTTGGACCAAGCAGAACCAAGATTTTTAGAAAGACTGTTTCTGTAAGGTATACCTGCTTTTGTTTGACAACATATCCAAGAAAAGTCGCTATTCGGTGCGTTTTCTTTTCTTGGCTGAGGGCTACCCATATGGCGCGGTAGTACCGTTTTTGGTCAATAAGTGTAATCAGCTGACGATGCAGGAGAATGTCATCTTTCTTGCAGTACAAGATCGATTCCAGAACTGGAAATCTCTCACACTCACACAAGACAGTCCCAAATCTTGTCTGCTGGAGTTCTGAGGGATTTTCTACTTGAAAAGCGGTTTTACAGTAAGGACATTGCACCAACGATAGTAAATTCACTTGTCCCTTTCAGTCTGGCTACTTCTTCAAAAAGGCTTCGATGTCGATGTCGCCACTCAACACGTCGTCAAGCGCTCCATCATCGAGTGGAACGAAACGTCGTTCTTTACCAATTTTGTTGAGTTTATCATTAAGTGCTTTAAGGCCGTAGCGATCCTCACCTTTATCAACGTCATCATCAAATCGCTCTTTCCATTTATTCGGTTTGTCGTAGTTGCTGCCGTAGTTTCCAAAGTTGGAAGCACGGGAGTAGTCTGCCACTTCATGTTTGACTAAGTGTTCTGGGATGTCATGCAAAAACCTACTCGGCATGGCGCTGGTGATGCTTCCATAAATCAGACGCTTACGTGCATACGTCATGTACAGTTTATCTTTGGCACGGGTAATTCCGACATATGCTAAGCGACGTTCCTCTTCCATCTGTTCTTTATCCATAATGGATCTGGAGTGTGGGAACAGGCCTTCTTCCATTCCCACCATGTATACCACCGGAAACTCGAGGCCCTTTGCGGAGTGCAAACTCATCAGGGTAATGACGTCTTCTTTTCCTTCATTGGTGACGTCGGCCAGTGTTTCATCTTGAATTAAGGAAATATTCTCTAAAAAGGCATTGATGTTTTGGAACTGACTAGCCACGGACAGCAACTCCTGGACATTTTCTAAACGACTCAGTTCCTCAGGGTCTTTGACGTCAAACTTTTCCGTGAACTGCGTGACCTCTAAAATTTTCTGAAGTGCTCCGAGTGGAAGGACGTTTTCAATACTGGTTACCTCATTCTTTTCCAGCTCAGAGAGCGTGCTGCTTTTCCAGTTGAAGAACGCTTCTAGACGACGTTTCCCCAGCTTGGTGGCTCGTTCTAAACTCACCGAATCACTCGGATTCACAAATAGACGTAAATACGACAGCACATCTTTCACTTCTTTACGTGCGTAGAACTTGACGCCGCCAACAATCCGGTACGGAATGCCAGCGCGAATGAATGCTTCTTCAAAAGTTCGTGACTGGGCATTGGTGCGATACAAGACCACTTGATCTGCGTAACTTTTATCGAGATTCTTTGTCTTAATGTAACTAACTATTTTGCGAGCCTCGTCTTCCCCACTGTCGGCTTCGTAAATGATGATGGGGTCTTGGAGTGTGTTTTCGGTCCAGAGTTTGAGAATAGGATGTGAGGTGTTCTGTTGAATGACAAACGTAGCCGCATCTAGAATAGTTTGGGTAGAACGATAGTTTTGTTCCAAGCGATATTCCTTAATATCAGGGAAATCGGTGGTTAAGTTCATCATGTTGCGATAGTCAGCACCGCGCCATGCGTAAATAGATTGCGAAAAATCACCTACCACGTACAAATTATTTTGTGGAGAGCTGAGTAACTTTCCAAGCACATACTGCGCCTTGTTGGTGTCCTGGTACTCATCGATGAGGACGTGAGAAAGTGTGTGCTGATACTTTTCAAGTACTTGAGGGTGTGCGATGAACAGCTCAATGGTTTTGAGCAGAAGATCATCGAAGTCTACGGAGAAGTTTCGAGCCAGTTCAGCCTGATACAACTTGTATGCTTTGGCGACGAACTCTTGGTACTTTCCTTTAGCGGCTTTTGCGTAGCCTTCGACACTGAGCATCTCATTTTTGGCTGAGGAAATTGTGGATTTGACTGCTTTAGGATGAAACTCTTTTTCATCCCAAGAGTTGTTTTTGTAAATTTGTTTGAGTAAATCGTTTTGATCATCACTATCTAAAATAGTGAAGTGTGGTGGAAGACCGATCAAGAATCCGTTTCGGCGTAGGATCTTGGCACAGATGCGGTGGAACGTTCCAGCAAACGGTAACTCTTGACCAGTAATGCGATACATCCGTTCGGCAATTTCTTGTGCGGCTTTGTTCGTGAATGTGACTAACAGAATTTCGCTGGCGGAGATGTTTTTTTCGGTGATTAACCACGCTGCCCGTGTGGTGAGCACTCGAGTTTTTCCAGAACCAGCACCAGCCAAAACAATAGCAGGTCCTTCTGGATGAAGAACTGCTTGTTTTTGTTTGTCGTTGAGGGCGTTGAGAAGATCACTGGTCATAGGCTCAAGCACCCATATTAACATACTCAACTGCCAGATTCGTAATCAACTCTGACCTGAATCCTGGTATACTTTCTCTACACGTATGTCTTCTGTTTCTCGAGTCACTTTAGAACTTCGAACAGCACGCGAGAGTCTCCAAACTCCCGAAGCTGCGGTGCAGTTTTTTGCATCGTTGCCTAATCCTCCTCATGGTCTCTTACATTCATGGAAGCCAGGGACACCTTTTGTGTTGGAGTTTCTCAATCAGGGTCAAACAATTTACGAGTTATTGACTGTTCCAGAATCCTTAACTGAGTATGTGAGTAGTCAATTAACTGCTTCTTACCCAGAAATTCTGATTAAGAAACTCGAGCACAACCCACTTCAAGAATTTCAGCTCGACATACCAAAGTCTGCTGGAGAAATTTTCTTTAGTTCTGCGTCTCAGTTTCCCATTAAAACATTTCGAGAAACGGGAGATGGTGACCCTATTTCCACGGTCTTGTCTGCGCTGGCTAAGCTTGCTGAAGGTGAAGCAGCACTGATGCAGCTCTATATTCGCAAAAGTCGGGAGCGTTGGAAAAGCAAAGTTCGTACGGCCAGCACTTCTTCAACTGAAGGCGCCCAAACAGTTCAGTTGCCTTCAAGTCATCAAGCAGCCGTTAGCAGAAAGCTGGCATTGGCTTCGTATGAGGTCAGCTTCCGTTTTCTGGCACAAGCCCCCACTAAAGAACGAGCCGACCAAATTGTGGACTCTTTATCCACAGCACTTACCGCCCTTCAGTCAGAAACGAATAGTTTAGTGATGAAACGACCGATGCTCGGGAAAAAGAAGTTGCTGCGCGATATTTTGGAGCGCACACATAGCCCTCTTCTTCCAAACATGGCCAACTGGCAGTACTTCTCTGTAGATGAGCTGGCGACGGTTTGGCACATGCCAAATAAGCAGCTCTCTACGATTAAGAACATTGCCTGGGGAAAAAACTTGCTTGGAGAGCCACCCGAAAACTTGCCTACCTACACGCATACTCCAGAAGCAGATCGTGTTAACCTCAATTTGTTTGGCCGGACTGAGTATAAAAACCAGGAACAGATTTTTGGCATTCGTAAGCTTGACCGTCGCCGTCACATGTACGTGATTGGAAAAAGTGGTACCGGAAAATCAACGCTCTTAGCAAACATGATTATTAATGACTTGAAGCACAATGAAGGGTTAGCAGTTGTTGACCCACATGGCGACTTAATTGAAACTGTTCTCAACTACATTCCGCGTCATCGTATTAATGACGTGATTATTTTCGATCCGTCAGATCCACACGCTGTGGTCAAAATGAACTTATTTGAAGCCGGAAGCTTAGTGCACCGCGAGCTGATCGCTTCTGGTATTGTTTCGATCTTTCAGAAAATGTACGCAAATTCTTGGGGACCTCGTCTTGAGTATATTTTACGAAATGCACTCCTCACCTTACTTTCCACCAACGCCAAGCTGGAAGATGTGCTGCGAATTCTGACTGACGCCAAGTATCGCGAACGGGTCGTTGAAGGTCTTGATGATCAAGTCTTAAAAAACTTCTGGGAAAATGAGTTCAACATGATGCCAGATCGTTTGCGAAACGAAGCGATCTCCCCCATCTTGAATAAAGTAGGCCAGTTTGTGACCTCACCGTTAATCCGCAATGTCGTCAACACCAACACCAGTTCGTTCAACATTGAAGACGTCATGAACCAAGGCAAGATTTTATTGGTCAACGTTTCTCAGGGAAAATTGGGAGAGGACAACATGGCTCTGCTTGGTGCCATGATCATCACCAAGATCCAACTGGCAGCGATGAACCGTGTCTATATGAAAGAAGAAGAACGTCGAGACTTTTATCTGTACATCGACGAGTTCCAAAACTTTGCCACAAATAGTTTCATCAAGATTTTATCCGAGGCCAGAAAGTATCGTTTGAACTTAATTTTGGCGAATCAGTACATGGCGCAAATTCCTGAAGAAGTGAAAGATGCCATCTTTGGAAATGCCGGAACTATGATGAGTTTCATTTTAGGTGCCGGGGACGCCGACTACATGCAGAAGGAGTTTGGTGGCAAGTATACTCAAGAAGACTTGGTGTCCTTGGGTCGCTATCAAATTGTCAGTAAGTTAATGATCGATGGCCAGGTCAGTCATCCATTCCCTGCAGCAACGCTGGGACTGGCGTCTTCAAGCAATCAAAATCGTGAGAAAGTCTTAACAGTGTCCCGAGAACGCTACGCCAGAAAAAAGAAGTAATCCTGCCAAGGAACATATGAAGTACATCATCGCTAACTGGAAGTGCAACAAGGATCCCCAAATGGTGGCAGAGTGGATCGATACTGTTGCCAGCTCAAACGTGATCGAAGTTTCTACCCGAGTGACTGTGGTTTTGCTTCCGTCATTTCTGTATCTTCGAGAGCTACAGAATAGAGTTCCTGGTATGCAGCTGGGTACCCAAACGATTTCTGCCTACCCAAACGGTGCCTATACCGGTGCAGTTTCCGCAGAACAAGTGCGCGCGTATGCACAATTTTGTTTGGTTGGACATGTGGAAAGAAGAAAGCACTTTGGGGAAACAGACCAAGTCGTGGCCCTGCAAGCTCGTGAAGCCATCTTAGCTGGGTTAACTCCAATCATCGCCGTCGACTCCCATAACTGGGCAAAACAGCTTTCACTGCTTGATGCAACTGAACTTCAACAAAGCATTGTCATGTACGAGCCAGCAGAAGCAATTAGTACCTCAGGCTCTGGCGAAGCAGCGCCTCTTGAAGAAGTTGCCGCACAAATTTCCCGCATCAAAGATGAAGCAAAACCAAAAGCAGTCTTGTATGGCGGCTCAGTTTCCGCTACAAATGTGGCCAAGTATATACAACACCCCAGCATCGACGGCGTCGTTCCTGGAGCTGCGAGTTTAGACGCAGCAGCCTTTATTGATTTGGTGCGCATTGCCCACGCAGCAGTCAAAGACAAAACGTCATGAAATTGAGCTCACTGACTGTCTTTTTTCCCTGCTACAACGAAGAGGCAAACGTCTCACGTATGGTTGAGCGTTTTGAAGAAGTTCTCCCACGGATTGCAAAAAAGTACGAAATTCTGATTATCGATGACGGTAGTGCTGATGGAACTGCGCGAATTGCCGATAAAATCGCAAAAAATAATCTCCATGTCCGAGCCATTCATCATCCAAAAAACCAAGGGTATGGTGCATCACTGAGAACTGGAATTAACGAAGCACGTTATGACTGGATCTTTTTCACTGATGGCGACATGCAGTTCGACGTCTCACAGCTTGAACACTTTCTCCCTTTCACGGATGAGTACCAGGTCATCATTGGGTATCGGAAGACTCGAGCCGATGGCAACTTCCGTGCCATGAATGCACGCCTTTTCAAGATGTACATCGACTTACTGTTCCGCTTGCATGTCAAAGATATTGACTGTGCATTCAAGCTGTTTAAACGTGAACAGGTGCAGTCTCTCCACCTGCAGTCTACGGGTGCGTTCACGAGTGCTGAAATGTTGTATCGATTGAAGAAGCGTGGTGAAAAGTTCCGACAAGTACCGGTCAATCACTATCCTCGCCAGTTTGGCACACCCACTGGAAACCATCCGAAAGTGATTATCAAAGCCGGTATCGAGGCTTTCCTCGTTTACTTCCACACCAAAGTGGAACAATTTACTCAGCGATAAAAACGATTGTGATTTTGCTCACCTTCCGCCAGTGAGGGAACGAACGTCGTAAATGCGGAAATTTGCGTAATTCATACTGAGTGGATATCTTGAAAAGTAGGATTGGTTTGGTGAGAATTGATGGAGCTCTGCCGGTCCGACCACCACGTAACTGACGTTATACTTTTTGAGCAGTTCTTCACTTTCCGGTCCTCCAGCAAACATGGTTTTAATATCGATTTCTCGTTGTCTGTACATAAAGCCAAAGTTAAATGCCCAACCTGGATATCCAAGTAAAATGGGCCGTACTCCCCACTCCATGACTGGATGATTATGTTCAGGCGCAGTTAAGAAAACTGCTTGGCCATCGGTGGAGTTTCGAATGAGTTGTCCTAGATGCATATCTTCATTGCTGGCCATCATGAGGCTGTTTTTATCGAAACGAGACAGTCGCCACATTTCCATGTAGCCACTTCCAGTCAATAAAATGAACAAGACTACAGCAATCACCTTCGGGCTCTTGGTGTTGGTTCGCCACAGGTTCTGGAGAAAAAGTACCGCCAGCGGACTTAGGAAAAAGTACACCCACATAAATAGCTTGGAGTTATCCCAGTGAATTGGTTGAAACAGAATGACGTTGGCTAATCCAAACACCACAAATCCTGAATAGATGAAGCCTTGTGAAAACACTGGGAGTCTTTTTTGCGCAATTGAAACACCCATAATGGCTAACGGAATCATCACTCCCCAAATTTCCCACCACATCACCACCCAGTTTACGAAGTGTTGAAGGGGGTTGTTGCCAGTGTTTGCGGTCCAGCCAATCACGATCTGCATGAAATCAGGATTTTCGATTCCACCTTTGACGAAGATCCAGTACAACACGGTTGAAAGAATGCCTGCCGGCAGTGCAAACCACAGCCACTTGTGCCACTGTTTGATTGTCAATAATCCAATTACCCCACAAGTAATGACAAGCACGATAAAGCTGTGCATGTGTGTGATGGGAAGTAGTCCAGCCGCAAGACCACCTCCTACCAATACCAGTTTTTGATTTCTTGTAAGCGGTGCAGCTGGTTTCTTGATGACTCGTAAGAAGACCCATAACACACCTGCCATAATCCACACCGTCATCGACATTCCCAGTAAGTACGCACGTTGAGGAATCAACATGCCGTTAAACCAGTTTCCAGCGAGCCATTGATACTGTGGTTCAATACGAGTGTAGTCTTTTATGGGATAAAGCAGGTTCTCGAGGGTTGGATTATTGAGCCAATCAGAGAGAAAACGAAGAAAGCCAAGACCAGAAGAACAGAAAAATACAAAGACACTTGCGACGGCTGCTTTTTTTGTTTTCAGTAGTTGATAAAACACGGCATATAAACCAAGAGTTAAGAAAATTCCAAACACCATCGAAGGCAGAATCATCGCGGCAGGTAAAGGTAAACCGAGGCGCATGAGTAAGCCACTAATCAGGTTAGTCAGGAAGCCGTACGTCAATTTCCCACCGGCGTAGTACGGATGGTACGCAAACCATTCGTCTGGGGGTTTCAATGCAAAAATGTTGACCATGGTAATGTGAAGTGCCCAGTCTCCCCATACGTGAACGTGTCCTCCCCATAAACCATCGCGTCGCATCTCTAGCATTTGAGAAAAAATATAGACAAAGTAACTGCCAAAAGTGATAAGCAAGAAAAAGAGTGCATTAGCGTGGTGATGAAGAACTCGTTGTAGTGATGATGGAAGTGTAATTTTGATCATGAGATCACTTGAGAAACAGAACCCAGTAAATATAACAAAAGTCGAGCTCGAAAAACAGCTTAGTATTCTCTCATCACGACGCAGTCGCCATGTTGTGAACGATAAAATGCGAATGGCAGTGGTAATGTTCCTTTTGCAATTAGCTCAGAGTCAGCGACGTCTTCTTTGGTGATTCGAAGAATACTCACGTCATCAACTTGCTTGGGAGTTACGGCATTGGGATACGAAATAACAGTCGTTTTTTGATTGAGCTGCTGATACAGCTTTTCGTCTGGAAGTTTTTGAGTATTAAACAAGTAAAAAATGTACGGCTGTTGAATTTGTTGTGTTAGCGCACGTGTTTTACAACTTTGGTCATTAAGCATCAGCGGTAAAATCTGTTCGATTTCACTGGCAAAGTAGCGACTAATTTTTCGAGGATACGTCGTGACAGCAGTGTATATGTAGAGCGTAAAAAAGATGCTCAGCATTCCAAATATGATGAGCATTGAAGCTGGAGCCAAAATTGGAAAGCTGCCTTTTCGTAACGCTGTGTGTAGCTTTTCTAGGCCGAGGATAATGAGAATGACGACCACTGGTAACAAGTGAATAGAACGAAAAAGATGATAGGACTCGTTGGTCAATGCGGTAGAAACAGGTGCTAAAAATAACCAACACAAGAGCATAAGTGAAGTGAGCGAAAGTGTACTCACCTTTTGATGCTTCCCTATCATTACGAAACCGCTGTGAATGTGCTGAAGTACAGTAAAGATCCCAAGAAGAAAAGGTACTGCGAGCACTGGCAAGAACAGTGGTTGTCCTTTCATCTGACGATATGCGGATCGATCACCCTGACCAAATAAAAAGTCGAAGGAGAGGTACTCCCAGTACTGAGTTGTAAATTGATACCACGGTCCTGGTTGACCCAAGATACTTATCTCATCGAACCGTGCGTTATATTTCCAAGGCTCTGTGATAGTGATCCAAAGCATTGGTCCGGCTACCACTGCGTAAGTGATGCACGCTATCACAAATGACTTGAGCAAATATCGCCTTGCCACCAGCGTAACCACAAAAATGATGGTGAAGAGCACGGGGATGTGGAGGTTGAGCGTGGAGTACGCGTGCGTTAATAGACTTGCACTACCTCCCATGGCTACTCCCCACCAAAGAGTCTGAACTGAACGCTGACTATCTTTCAACGAAAACCACTTCATCAGTACTATCAAAAAAAGAAAACTAAAGAATGGCACAATGGATGGTGGAATGGCATAGTGACTAAAGTAGAGATGCCAGCCACTAAGTGTCAGTACAGTTGCTCCGCCGAGTGACCACCACTTGGACAGGGATAACTGACGGCAGAGGGCATACAGCAATGCAACCCCACCCACTCCATACAGTGCTACTACCAGTCTCACGCTCCATACTGATAAACCAAAGAGCGCGACTGATGGAACTGTGGTGTATGTCAGTAACGAGGGAACCCAGTCCTCAAAGGATTGGAGCAGAATTGGGAAAACATTTCCTCGATGATCTCGGCCAGTGTGGAGCAATGTATAGGCATCGTACCCATTGACTGCTTCGTCTTGGTCAAGGCCTGGCGGAAAGGTAGTTAAAAAAGAAAGCCGAGTAATAATGGCTATGATAAAGACCACACTGCACACCAGCAAAAAAAGTGTTTGAGAAAGTGAAAAAGGTCGCTGTGGAAAAGAATCCTGCATGTACTTTACGGAATCACTTTTACGTATTGAAGACTGACCCAGCCGACGTTGTTCCCAAACTGAATCTTTACCCAGCCATCTCGAACTTCTTGGAGATAGGTATATGTGCCACCAACATTGGCTTTGCCAATTTCTGCTGCACCAGAGTTTGACTCCGCCCGCACTCGCAGTAGCTCCTGGCCTTCTTCTGTGTATCCGGTGGGTTGGATGACGACTTTTGTTCCAACTAATTTAGCGGTGGCTGAGCTTGTTGCTGAGGTAGCGCTGGTGGTAGCAACTCTACTCGTCGCTGTTGTGGCTGATGTGGTGGCAGTGGTTGCTGAGCCGCTGGCGTTGACTGTTTGGAGAGTGGAAGTTGGTTGATAGTCTTGCTTGCCGAGCTTTACGGTGACTAATACACGATACCCTTCGAGAATGTTGATGGGTTTGGCAATTGCTTCGTAGCTAGGTAGCTTTACCTCGAACTGATGCTCCCCTTTGTCCAAGTTCTGGACAGTGACTGGTGCAAATCCTTTCGCTTCTCCATCGACGTAAATGATTCCGCCATCAGGAATAGTGGTAATCGAAAGCTCCGTCGCCTTTTTATCTGGAAGTGCTTCGGTTTCAAAGATCACGCCACCACTTGTTTCAGGTCGCTTCCCTGGCTTCCAGTCCACAACAGTTAATACACCCTTTTTCATCGAAAGTTTGGTTTGATACGGCACGAAGCTTGGATCGTCAGGACGAATTTCTAGACTGTACTCTGCTGGTTTGAGATCCTTATTGATGTATGGCGTACGATCAAGATACTTGCCATCAAGGTACACGGCTGAGGGCACGTCACTGGACAGCACTTGTAGGCCAGATTTGTCCGGAGTACATGCACTGAAGAAAAAGGCTGTTACACCCACCAGAAGGAAGGTTCCCAAAGCGCGCTGGAAGAACCGCAGCTTACTGTTCATAGGTCTAGTGTAACACTTCTACCGAAGAGCAATCTTTAACACTTCATCAACATGCTTAACCGGAATGAACTTGATGTCTGCTTTGACAGAATCAGGCACTTCGACCAGGTCGCGTTCATTTTCAAATGGAATGATGACGAACTTGACACCAGATTGGTGAGCAGCAATCGATTTTTCTTTCAAGCCGCCAATACGCATCACTTTTCCGCGAAGGGTCACTTCACCAGTCATGGCGACGTCTTTGCGAACCGGACGATTTGTGTATGCAGATACCACCGCTGTGGTTAAGGTCACACCTGCAGACGGACCATCTTTTGGTACAGCACCTTCGGGAATGTGAATGTGCACATTGGTTTTGTCGAGTGTTTCTTGCTTGATACCCAGCTCTTTGGCATGAGAGTGAACGTACGTTAAGGCTGCTTGTGCAGATTCCTTCATCACGTCACCAAGTTTTCCGGTCAACTTAATTTGACCTTTGCCTTTGGTGAGCGCAACCTCGACGAACAACACTTCTCCACCCACAGACGTCCAGGCCAAGCCAGTGGCTAAACCGACCTCGTCTTCTTTTTCAGCCAGGTTTGGATCGTACTGTTCTGGTCCAAGGTACTCTCGAATCAGTGTGTCAGAGATATCAACTTTGTTCTCTTTTCCTTCAGCAATACTTCGAGCAGCTTTACGGAAAACTTTATTCAGCTCACGTTCTAAGTTCCGCACACCAGCTTCGCGGGTGTAACGGTTAATGATCATCTTCAACTCGCCATCACTGAGTGCGACCTGAGTGGGTTTCAGTCCGTTGCCTTTTTTGACTTTTTCGATCAGGTGGCGTTTGGCGATGAAGAATTTTTCCTCTTCGGTATAGCCAGAGTAACGAATGATTTCGAGACGATCTCGTAGTGCCGGTGGAATAGTATCCAGCGTATTTGCGGTGGTGATGAAAATTACGTCAGACAAATCGAAAGGCATATCCAAGTAGTGATCTTCAAAGCCGTTGTTTTGCTCTGGGTCCAAAGCTTCAAGCAGCGCTGCAGATGGATCACCACGATAGTCAAAGCTGAGCTTATCGATTTCATCGAGCATGAAGACTGGATTCATGGTCTTGGCAGTTTTCATTCCAGTCACGATCTTCCCTGGCATTGCGCCAACGTAGGTACGTCGGTGTCCGCGAATTTCGGCTTCGTCACGCACGCCGCCCAGAGAGACTTTTACGAACTTGCGTCCCAGTGACTCAGCGATGGACTTACCAATACTGGTCTTACCTACACCTGGAGCACCAACGAAACACAGAATTGTTGGGAAGTGTGAGTCTTGCTCGTTCTTTTGTTTTAACTTGAGCACAGCGATGAACTCGATAATGCGATCCTTCACTTCTTTCAAACCATAGTGATTTTTATCGAGGACTTTTTGTGCTTTTTCTAAATCAACGTTGCCTTTACTGACTTTACCCCATGGCAACTCCAGGACAGTGTCCAGCCAAGTACGCAAGTAACCCGCTTCTGGATTATTCACAGACATTTGTTTTAAGCGACGCATTTCTTTGGCCACTTTTTGTTTGGCTTCATCAGGAAGTTTCAGTTTTCGCAGCTTGAGCTGGTACTCGGTTAAAACTTCTTCTTCATCGTCGATGTCACCCAGTTCTTTTTGGATCACTTTGACGCGTTCACGCAGCACATTCTCACGCATGTTTCTATCAAACTTTTGCTGAGTTTTGCTGGCGACGTCTTTTTCAATCTCGAGAATCTTCATTTCTTTGGAAAGATGTGAGATGACTTTTTGGAAGCGTTCTTTAATGGAAAGCGTTTCGAGAATGTCTTGTTTCTCGCCAGTCTCCAGGCTTAAAGTACTGGCGATCTGATCCACCAGCTCCCCATCATTCATCCCACTCATCAACTTCATGAAGTTCAAGAACTCGACAGGCTTCCCCATTTGGACGGCCCGTTTGAACTCTTTTTGTAGGTGGGTGCTGAATGCCTTGGTTTCTTCGTCGTCGTCACCTTCGTCTTGAAGTTTCACAACTTCCGCCAAGATGAATGGACGGCTGGAGGCGAACTTCAACACTCGGACACGGCCAATACCGCGTACCAGCGCATTGAGTTGGCCTTCAGTACTCAGCGTCCGCTCAACGATAGCTAATGTACCGACTTCGTACATTTGCTCTTGAGTAGGAATATCGATGTTTGGTTCACGTTGGGAAAGCAGTACCACTAAGTTGTCTGCGCGTTTGGCTTGATTGACCGCTTCAACAGAGATCACTCTACCGAACGTCAGAACAGACTCAGTGTTTGGGAACAGGACTCCCTCGCGAATAGGAACGACTGGCAGTGCGAGTAGCTCTGGTTCTTGGGGAGCTGTTTTGGTGATACGAACAGCTTTCGCATTTTTTACTTTGGAAGCACTCTCGCCAGACGAAGTATTCGCCTGTTTTTCGGGCTTTGACTCTAACTTCGCCGCATCGTTCTTGACTGCTGCTTGATCGTTATTTTGATCTGGTGAGCGGTCTGGTTTATCGGAAGAATGAGATTGATCGGTCATAGTGTTAGCATTCTAACTATTTGTCTGCTAATTTCAAGGGTGAAAAGCCGCCAAGTGACGATTGAATGAGGGTTGAAATACTTATTTTGTGTTAAATTTCCAGCGTGGGTTTTGCAGGAGCTCATGGTCTACTACTGCAGCGTACATCTGGTATGCCACCGCCGATGGGTGGACCTCTTTGGGGCTGACCTGGAATGACTGTTCCGGGTTTTGCCAGTACTTTTGAAACTCAGGGGTGTCTTTCAGCTCGATGCTTCGCACAAATGGGACTCCCAATGCAGAAAGAATAGATTTATATGGGCCAAACTGTGATTGGTCAGGTGTGTAGTCATCTGTAATCACGAACAGGGTTTTGTCGTGAGTCATCTCACGAATGTGTTGAACTGACGACTCAGCAATACACTTGTTTGGCTGAGCGTCCCAAGATGCGACGCTGTCGGCGTCGAGTTTACTGCTGACTGCCTCCATCTCCGCTGGTGCAACCTCAAGCCAATTTGGATATGAGAGTGGTTCTTGATCTGGAAACTTTGCTAGGCAGTCATCGATAATCTGTTGGGCGGCTGGAGAGTTGTACCGATTGTATCGGCCCTCAGCAATTATTAATGCGTCGTTTTGGACTGCTGGAATCACGAACAGGTCAATCTGCTCAGACTTCGAGATGGCTTCAATTTTGGCAACGGCGTCTACGAGCGACTCTGCTGGCAGACCCAATGAAAAGACTTTTGTTTTTCTGGTTTTATTGAGCTTATTCTCGAGTACCACCGACAGTCTGTCTTCTTCTTTGACGCCCTGCCCCCAAGCAAAAGAGTCACCAACAACTGCGACTTTGTAGCTACCATCATCTACAGTACCTTTAACATGCGCATCATCAGGAAATGCAAATGAGTCATTTTTGAGCAGACCAAACTGGTACATGTCCTGGGTGCGAACCGATGGAACCAAAGCCTCGTAGTAGCCGCTGTACCCATAGGCTATCGATTTTTGATAGAAAAGTTTGTCAAAGAAAGTCGTTTCAGCTACGTGAATACTCACAAGAAACGCTGTTGCTGTCGTTCCTACAGTAGCCAAGATCAATGCCCCGAAAGTGCCGAGTCTTTGACGAGTTGTCATGTTCGTTCACTTTACACTGACAGCATTGTAGTCACAACATTGGGGAGTTTACTCTGTCGTTGAAAAGTCTTCACGGTATGAAGTGTGTGGGTGTACTACGATTCGAACGTAGGACCTCTGTCTTATCAGGACAGCGCTCTAACCATCTGAGCTATACACCCAATACTCTATCTCGGCATGAGACGAGCTGCTACTATACTTAAAGCAGAGTAGGATTTTAACACATCAGCCAGAAAAACCAATTATCATCGTGTTTATACCTCGCTCTTTGAGAGCCATCTATCAGCGTTTTAAACATCCGTTGGCTGTGAAATACTGGCAAAAGTACGGATTAACGGTTATTTTTGTTGGAACGGTCTTTTTCTCAATGCACATTCACGCTGCATAAAAATGAGCAGCGTTGGATCGTGGTCAAGAATTTTAAATGGTAGCACCCCTCTTAGGCCACCAACTTTTTCTTGGTAGTGATCTCGACGGCCTTATTCTTATAGTCCACAAACACTTGATCCCCTTCCTTGATCTCGCCGTCGATCAACCTCAGCGATAGTTCATCGAGGATTTCGCGCTGGATGAGTCGTTTGAGCGGCCGTGCGCCAAAGACTTCGTCGTAGCCTGCTTTCGCCAGGTGGTCGATCGCGGCTTTACTCATCTCCAGTTTGATGTTTTTGGTATGTAGACGCGCTGCCGTCAACGCCACTTGTCTTTCCACGACTTGAGCAATGTCCTTCTGAGACAGTGGTTGGAAAATAATGATGTCGTCCACCCGATTCAAGAACTCAGGACGGAAAGCTTTCTTGAGCAGCTTCTCTACTTCTTTCTCTTGTCGTTCTTTGGCTCCAGCAAACTGAGCAATCACGTCACTGCCCAGGTTTGAGGTCATGATGATGACGGTATTCTTAAAGCTGACGGTTCTGCCTTTGGCATCGGTGAGACGTCCGTCGTCAAGTACTTGCAACAGAATGTTGAAAACTTCTGGGTGGGCTTTCTCGATCTCATCGAACAGAATCACGGTGTATGGATGTCGACGGACGGCTTCAGTGAGTTGGCCACCTTCTTCGTAGCCCACATAACCAGGTGGCGAGCCGATCAGGCGAGCCACCGAGTGTTTCTCCATGTACTCACTCATGTCGATTCTGGTCATCAGTCTTTCGTCATTGAACAAAAACTGCGCCAGAGCTTTGGCCAGTTCGGTTTTTCCAACGCCGGTGGGGCCAAGGAAGATAAACGAGCCAATGGGATGATTTTCTTCCTGAATGCCGGCGCGGCTGCGGCGAACGGCATTGGAGACTGCTTTGATAGCTTCGTCCTGGCTGACGATCCGTTTGCTCAGCTCTTCTTCCATCTTGGTCAGTTTTTTGGCTTCAGAAGAAAGTAGCTTGGTGACTGGCACTCCCGTCCACTTGGAGACCACGGCAGCAATGTCTTCTTCGGTCACCTCTTCTTTGAGCATCTGTTGCTGAGTCCGGACTTTCGTCAACTTTTCTTGCGAAGCATCAATATTCTTCTGCAACTCAGGAATTTTGCCGTAGTTGATCTCGGCTACGCGCTGGAGGTCAAGATTCCGCTCGGCATTAGCGGCTTCAACCTTAAGCTGCTCAATCTGCTTGCTGGTTTCCTTCACTTGGTCGATCAAGTCCTTCTCGTTCTTCCAGTGCAGCTCCAGATGCTTGTTCTCTTCTTTCAGCTCGGCCAGTTCTTTCTCGATTTCAGTCAAGCGAATCTGCGACGCGCTATCCTGCTCTTTCTTGAGCGCTTCCTTTTCGATCTCAAGCTGACGGATCTTGCGTTCCAACTGATCTAGGCGGGTGGGCTTACTGTCGATCTCGATCCTCAATACCGATGCTGCTTCGTCCATCAGGTCGATGGCCTTGTCAGGAAGGAAGCGGTCAGGGATGTACCTGGTAGAGAGTTTGACCGCCGCCACTATGGCGTTATCACGAATCCGGACACCGTGGTGAGCTTCATACTTCTCTTTGATTCCGCGCAGAATGGAGATGGCGTCTTCTTCAGTTGGCTCTTCGACCATCACTGGCTGGAAGCGGCGCTCCAAGGCGGCGTCTTTTTCAATGTACTTGCGATACTCTTTGAGGGTGGTGGCGCCAATGGTCCGCAGTTGTCCACGGGCTAGAGCTGGTTTGAGCAGGTTGCCAGCATCGGTGGATCCTTCCTGTGCCCCTGCCCCGACGATGGTATGAAGCTCGTCGATGAAGAGGATGATTTGGCCGTCGGCGGACTCCACTTCTTTGATGACGGCTTTGAGGCGATCTTCAAACTCGCCCCGGTACTTCGAGCCGGCAATCAGGCTGCCCATGTCTAAAGCTAACAAGCGTTTGTTTTGGAGCGTTTCTGGAACATCGCCGTCAATGATCTTTTTGGCCAGGCCTTCAACGATGGCGGTTTTACCAGTCCCTGGCTCGCCCACTAATACGGGGTTGTTTTTGGTACGACGAGACAGAATCTGCATAATTCGACGAATCTCTTCGTTTCGGCCGATGACGGGGTCGATCTTGCCCTGCTGTGCCAGCGCAGTGAAGTCAATTGTGTACTTTTGAAGAGACTGGTACTTTCCTTCAGGGTCGGGGTCGGTGACGCGTTGGCTACCGCGAAGATCTTTGAGGGCCTTTTCCACTGCAGTCCGGTCCAGCTGTAAAACTTGCTGGATGCTGCTTTGCGCAAGCAGCGCCAAGAAGAGATGTTCGGTGCTAATGTACTCATCGTTGAGCTTGGTAGCCTCAGACTCTGCTTGGTCAAAGACCCGGCGCAGTTCATCGGATAAGTAGGCTTGCCCGCCACCGCTCATTACCGGCAGGGCTGAAAGTGCAGCTCTGACTTTTTGAGTCAGATCGCCAACGTCTTGGTCCAGCTTCTGAAGGAGGCTGGGGGTCAGCCCGTCCTTCTGATTGATCAGCACCATGAACAGGTGCAACGGTCCAACCGCTTGGTTGGAAAGTTTGGCTGCCAGCTGCACAGATTCCTGAATTGCTTGGGCAGATTTGGTGGTAAGTTGTTCCGGGTTGAGTGGCATAGATATATTCTGATATATTTTATAGTCATTAAGACCCAGTCTGATATTGGCAGACTAGCTACTTGACTGCTAAAATTGTACCAAGAAAAAAAGGCTTGTCAAATCAGGGTATTTCACGATGCTCTTCTCGATAAATTATGAGTCTTTAGATTGATAGTCTAAGCCTTTTCTCTCTTATTTCACTAAGAGAGTTGATCTATACAGCTTAATGACCATCTAATAAGTACTCACACTTCTCTAAGATTAAGAGTAGGATGGGCGTTATGCCTTACGAAGTCCGTTTGATCAAAGAATCAACCAAATCCTGGCCTGCCAGAATTCATAACATCTACACCGGAAATGTCACCACCGACGACGTGGTGGGCTGTGTGAACTCCTCTATTCGCCTCCTTGATCAACAAGATGAGCCCATTGATATCATCGGGATATTCGAGAAAGACTCAAACTTTCTCAACGCCAAAGGGGTCCTATTTCAGAAGCCGCTGATGGAACAACTGACCTGGCACCAGAAGCTGAACGAGTTGATTCTGGTTGACCTGAACATGGTCATCACTGGGGACTTTACCAAAAAGTCACTTCAGACCTTCTTGAGCAGGCCCGAACTGAAAATTTCGATCGTTGGTAGCATGGAAGTGCTCGATGCATTCCTGACCCAGCGCTACGAACAGGCAGTCACCCGCTAAACCCTGGCAATCCGACCGATCCCTACCCTAGTCTAGTCTGACACCTACGCCGATGGATTTTCTCTCAGTGGCTCACCACTGCGGAGCTTGCCTGTGTGTCCCTGGCCCTGTCTCCACGCGATGTAGGTTTGAAGGAACATGGATTGTGGCCGTTGGTATCTGTCGGTGTCTAGCTCCCAGAACCATGACGCCAGCGCCACGAACTTGGTCTGCTTTAAGTACTCGGAAACAGCCTTGGCTTGGTCTGGAGGAAGAGTTGGCACTTCCAGGCGGAGCTTCTCTGTGACTTCCATGAACTCATCACTGGCAGTATTGAGGTACTTCAAACAGTCGTTGACGGCTTCGAGGAAACCCATATCTGGATTTTCCATCATGGCTACAGGAATTAGGTTAAACTCATCCAGGTGGTCGATGACCTCTTTCTCAAATGAAAAGAAGTCATTGGCGATGCCACCGATAATGGCACACAGGTACTCTAGACGTTGGCACATCTCATGCACGTGCTCTGGGAGATCTGTCCTGGGTAAGTACTCGCCGCTTGCAAACTCCATGTACCAGGTGGTGACGAACATGCCAGAAATGTCATTCCGGCGTTCAATGTAACTTTCTCTGGTGAACTGCTCCCCGATCACGGCCTGGTTCTGATCTTGAACGGTGTCTACCAAATGCTCTTCTAGCGCAAACATAAATCGTTCTAGCCATTCCGGATCAGAAAGATCGGCTAGATCTTGGAGCAGGTCTTTGGTGGCGTTGACTAGACCAAACTGAGATTCGGGAATGTTCCCAAGCTGCTTTCGTTGTTTGAGGAGACGAAACAGCTCGCCCATCATCACCTTGCCCTCGTGGCGAGCGTCCTCTGGAAGGTCTTTTTGCAGCTCGTTGCTGATGGTGTCGTCGATGTAGAACAGAATCAGGTAGGTCTTGTCGATGGCCGCCAGGGTCTGGACGTTTGCAGTTTCTGGGTGCAAGTAGCCACCCATGGTGTTGGTGTGCTCGCTATACCCCTCTTTCCAGATGTTATGGCTGCGGGCCCAAGCTTCGGTCAGTTTCTCAACTACTTCAGAGTCTGGGTTACGCTGGAAGGTTGGTTCCCACTGGGCAATCTTCATTACTGCCAGATCAATGGGTGAAGCACTGCCCTCGTCGATCTGCTGCAAGAAGTCACCATAGCCTTCCACGACTTTGCGCAGGACTGGAGAAAGGGTGTCTTGAGACATAAGAATTCCGTTCTTGTTAAGTGTAAGAAACTTCCATACTATGACTGTAGCAAAAGCTACACTGTAGCCTACTGATGACGCTAGAGCTGCTCAAGGATGAGTTATGCCCTACGAGGTGCGACTGATCAAAGAGCCTGAGAACAAAGGCTGGGTTCCATATATACAGAATACATTTACCGGCAGTATTACTACCGAAGAGGTCGTGGCCTCAATTAACGTCACCCTCAACTTACTCGACCAACAGACTTCCCCCATTGATCTGGTTGCCATTTTCGAGGAAGGAAGTTCGATGTTTGGCGCCAAGGGAATTGTTTTCCAAAAGGAGCTGATCGACCAGCTGACCTGGCACTCAATGCTGGACCAGATTCTTGCGGTTGACGTCAATACCAGCATCTATGGATCTTTCATCAAGGCCCTTCTTCAAACTGCCTCAAATCAGTATGCGCTGAAGGTCACCGCCATGCCTACCATGGCAGAGCTGCATGCATATCTCGATAAGAAATATGCACGTGGTGATAAAGGTGCAGAGGTCGCTGCTACTGCTTGATGATAAGAATCAGATATTGTTTGATATACTTTAATACATTAAAGACCTATAATTTACGTCGACCGATCTTAGCAGTCTTGACAAATAACTGCTAAAATGACTCTTGATAAAAATAGCTTGATAAGTCAATTCTATTTTCGTTTTATTTTAAATTAGATTGATCGTAAGAGCTTATCATTTTTACCACTCCGCCTTTGTTCTTGTTTTTGCTTTCATCCTAAAATACCGCAGCTACAGCGACTTTCCTCGCTGTTCTGCGATGATGTCGAAGTATCCCATAATATGATGAAGCGCGTTTAATGCCTGTCTTTGCTGGTTTCCTTTTGCTGTGTTCATTTGAGCGCCACATGCCGCTGAAATGAGCGTTTAGAGTGTTCTTTGGGTAATGCTTCCCGAGGTGTTCCTCACCCCGAAAACTGCATCTGGTAGGTCTTGTCACCTAGGTAGCCGGTGACCTCAGGACGAATGATCTTGAAGTTCATCAGCTTGCCGGAAGTGATGGTAAAAAGACCGTGTTTTTCGTTGACTTTGTCGATGGCTTGGAAGATCTTGGCTCGCTTGTCAGTCTCGGGCAGCCATGAAGTGGGCAGGTCAGCCATGGGTCGAAGTCCACTAAGCCATACCCCAGCTTTAATGATCTTGGTGGGGAGTTCCGGGGGTGTATCTGCGCTCAGGGACGAACGATACATGCTGTGAAAAATACCTTCAATTAGTGAAAAAACGTCGTCGGTGTTAGCGACCCACCGGCCTTTGAGGTGGAGCTTTCCGCCCCAGTGTTTGCCATCGGTGTCTCGGAGGGAGAACCCGACGTCACACCCGGCGAGTTTCATCCGGCGAGCCTTGAAGCACATGTCTTCAGCCAGGTTATAGAGCATTTGTTGGACATACTTGGGGTCTTTGGTGGCCACAAAGAGCGTTTTGGAGCGGCTGACGCTCTTCATGTGAACGGGTTGGTGGCTGCGCAAATCGAGAAAGTGGGTCTCCTTTCCTTGGCCAATCAGCCGGAGCTGAGGCCCCCAAAAGGGCCCAAAGTGCTCGGTCAGGAACTCATCAGCACAGAAGTTCAGCTGATAGACATGGGTAATCCCTAACATATGCAAACGGTGCCCCAGGCGAAAGCCAATTCCACAGATCTCCTCTACCTTGGTGTCCATCAGTACGCCTTGGAGGTTGTCGTCGGTGATCTCAAAGTAGCTGTTTTTGTCCGAAAACTCCGAGGCCAGCTTGGCTTGGATACGGTTCTGGCCGATGCCAAGCGAGAACGTGACCCAGCTCCCCAGCGTAGCCTGGATGCGTTCTTGGCTTACCTTGAAGAAGCTTTGTGCATCTGGGTACAACGTGCGACAGCTGGTCAGATCGAGGAATGCTTCGTCGAGTGAAAAGAGGTCTACTTCTGGTGATAAATTCGTGAAAATGGATTGTAGCTGTTTAGTGTTGTGAAAATATCGGTCAAAGTCCGCGGGAACCGCGATAAACCCAGGTGCTTTCTTACGGGCTTCCCATAAGGACTCCCCAGTTTTGATCCCGAACTGCTTGGCCTCTTTGGAGGCGGCGATAACGCAGCTGCGGCCAGACTCTTTGAGGATGCCCATCGGCTTCCCACGCAGGTAAGGGTTGGCTTGCTGCTCTAGGGTGGCAAAGTACGAGTTCATGTCAATCAAGGCAAACCAAGGCTTGGTGATGGGGTTAGCGGCTGCATGAGGTGCGCCAGGTGGTGCGTTTAGCTGTCTAGCCATATTTGCTCCAACATCCACGTTTCTTGACGGCGATCAAACTCAAGTAAGTAGACATTTCCACTAGCCATGACCGAGAACCGGCGTTTTTGGACGCTGCCGTCTTTGAAGTCATGGACACTGCAAATTTCACTAATGTTCAGGAGTTTTTGTTGCCAGCGAAACTTGACGGGTTTGAACTTACCGCGTTCGTAAATGCCGGCGACGCTGATGGGTTCATGAATCGATTGATACATGCCCTTAGTATCGAGCTTCGGGATTTGTTTGGGAAGGGTGAATTTCGGGTTTTAGATGGGGCTTATTTGCCCGTTGTATCGAGAAGAGCTATGTATGGTTTCTCTTTGTTGTACAGAATTGTGACAGTTTGGCCAGGTTCATAAACAGGTTGGTCTGTGCCCACTTTAGCCTTGAAAACTACAGGCTTACCGTCCTGGGTGTGAAACTCAACAACAGGATAATGTTGTTCCGGGGAGTTTTGGTTTTCTGGTTGAAGAAAGGCATTATCTACCACTACGCCAACAGTCTCGATGTATTGACGCTGCATGCGGTAGGCCACTAAAGCGCGTAAACCAAGCCAGGTCAGGTTGAAGATCACGATCACCACCAGCACCACGATAAGACCACTTTGCACCTTTGGAGAAAGCTGAAGCGCAGGTTTCTTTCTGGGGTGGACGTGATGTACAGGATGTTCTTGATGGGATTCAGTCATACCGTGGGTGATTAGCAAAACCACTCCTCTTTTGCAAGAGTATATCAAAAAGAGTGAGAGTCAGGGAAGTGACAAACAAAAGTACAGAAATAAAGAAAGATGTTCATCTGGAACAGACATGGCGATATGAGCTCCGGCCAGGATATGGTGGTCGCTGGACTTGAAAAGATTCACACAAATTACTTTGTGTGGGAAACAGGGGGTCGTGATACCCCCACCCATCTCCTTAGAAAGGAGGTGATCCATCCCCACCTTCCAGTAGGGATACCTTGTTACGACTTAGTCCTCATCGCTGACCTCGCCGTAGTAGAGCTCCTCTCTTGCGAGTTAGAGTCATCCACTTCGGGCGCTGCCAACTTTGCTGGCTTGACGGGCAGTGTGTACAAGGAGCGAGAACGTATTCACCGCAACCTGCTGATTTGCGATTACTACCGATTCCGACTTCATGAGGGCGAATTGCAGCCCTCAATCTGAACTGAGGGGCCGTTTGCAGGATTGGCTCAGGGTTACCCCGTCGCGACCTGTTGTCGGCTCCATTGTAGGATGTTTGTGGCCCAAGATGTAAGGGACGTGCTGACTTGACGTCGTCCTCTCCTTCCTCCCCTGTAGAACAGGGGCAGTCTCCCGTGAAAATATAACGCGGGATAAGGGTTGCGCTCGTTACCGCACTTAAGCGGACGTCTCACGACACGAGCTGACGACAGCCATGCATCACCTGTGTAACACTCTCGAAGAAGGCCATGTTTCCATGACCGTGCAGTTACATGTCAAATCTTGGTAAGGTTTTTCGCTTCGTATCGAATTAAACAACATGCTCCACCGGTTGTGCGCTCCCCCGTCAATTCCTTTGAGTTTTAACCTTGCGGTCGTACTTCCCAGGCGGGATACTTAACGCGTTAGCTTACGCCACTCCACCGAAGTGAAGCAGCTAGTATCCAATGTTTACGGCTAGGACTACAGGGGTCTCTAATCCCTTTTGCTCCCCTAGCTTTCGTCCCTGAGTGTCAGTCGTGTTCTAGAACCCTGCCTTCGCGCTTGGCGTTCCTCTCGATATCTACGGATTTCACCCCTCCACCGAGAATTCCAAGTTCCCCGAACAGACTCAATTCTCGTAGTATTCTCTGCCGATCTGAAGTTAAGCTCCAGGCTTGGACAAAAAACTTACGAGATCACCTGCGGTACGCTTTACGCCCAGTAAATCCGGATAACGCTCGCACTCCACGTATTACCGAGGCTTCTGGCACGTGGTTAGCAAGTGCTTTCTAGCGAGGTACTGTCATTAATTCATCCCTCGCCACAGTGGTTTACACCCCTAAGGGCTTCATCCCACACGCGGTGTCGCTGCGTCAGACTTTCGTCCATTGCGCAAGATTCCCAGTTGCTGCCACCCGTAGGTGTAGGTTCCGTGTCTCAGTAACCTTGTGGCCGATCATGCTCTCACATCGGCTACCCGTCATTGCCTTGGTAAGCTATTACCTCACCAACTAGCTGATAGGACGCAGGCTCCTCTCAAAACGCATTGCTGCTTTAATCTTGCGATCACATGCGGTATTACCCAACCTTTCGGCTGGCTATCCCCCATTTTGAGGTAGATTCCTACGTGTTACTCACCCGTCTGCCACTGCCCTTGCGGGCCGTTCGACTTGCATGCTTAAGGCACACCGCCAGCGTTCATCCTGAGCCAGGATCAAACTCTCAAAAAAAGAATTTGAAATGCTCTTTAATAACTTGATTTTACTCAAGTGATTTACTTTGTATATTCAAAAAAATTGTACGGATTGTACTTATTGCTCTGCTTGATGCATAACGATAAGACAACCCGATTTCGGATAATCATACCGCCATGCCTATTTCAGATGATTTCTGTACTTGTTAAAACACAAAAAAGAAGAAACAGGGATGATATTACTCATCGTTGTTTCTTGACAGAAGTGTGTGTAAGCTAAGCTTACGATTTTGGAAGAACAGTTTCCCATGAAGGGACTTGTTTTCGCGAGATCTGTATAATAGCAAATTTATCGCCGGTGTCAAATACCGGTTCATGAAAATACGCCAAGGAGAAAGTATGACAGATGTGGAACACAGCAATAAACTAGACCAATCAGAAGACGTCCACCACGACGGCTTTATTGATTTAGGTGGACATGCCGGTCATTTAAAGGAAAAGTACGGCATAACCCTGCCGGACAAGCTTCCAGTCACTTTCTTTGAGATGACCGATGGCCAGCCGAGTCTTGATCAAGTACATGTTTTGGACTACTTTGGTCAAGAGGTTCGAAACGTCATATCCACTCCTATTTCCGCAGAGGATGTCTTGACCCGTCTTGCTGACAAAATTAAGACCTCAGATGCAGATACTTTCCGCGTCCGTTTTGCAGAAAGGGTCAACAGTATTGCAGATACAACTAACAAGGCAGATGAAGCCGTAGGCGAGGCAACTGAGCTGCTCTCGGCTTTGAGTGAAGTGATAGGAAAAATAAAAGCAAAAGACGTTCCGCTTATTTCCCCTCAAGAAAGACAAGACTTAGTTGTATCGCTCGAGCAGCAGTTGAAGTTGCTGAAGGCGCTTCAAGGTCGCTTAAAGGGGCTCGAAGCGAGTGGCACAATTAGCGAAGAACAACACGCCCTATTACTACAGATTCCTCGGCAACTGACAGAAATTCCGCTGTTGCTGGATCACTATAGAATTCTGAATAAAGCGGAGATTGAGCAAGATTTACACTATTTGGCAGATGAGTTAGAGGATGTTCAAGAGAAAGTTAGCCGAAACCCCAGTAGAAAGAATATGTTAAAACTGAGTGAGGTGAAAGGGAGTATCGATCTGTCTCGTAAGCGCGTCGAAAACTACGAACTTTACGTTCAAGAGCAACAGACTGAGCCGATTATCTCAGCGGAGATGGCGATGCTGGTATCTAAATTTGATCTCCTTAAAGCCGGAATTGAAGAATATACGATGAGATTTTCTTCTCAGGAGCCTTCAGTGCGAGAGAAGATTCAACTCATCCTGAGTATGCCAGAAGCTCAAGCAGCGCTCAACAAAACGTTGCCGAACTGAATACTGAGAGGTCTCAGTGCGTCGTTGTTTTCCGCTCCGCAAAGACGAGCAGTCGCTTCTGCGTGGTTCCAGGTGGCCAACAGGTTTGCAAAACAATCGTTGGAAGTGGGTATGTGTCGGTGATAAACCCAGTTTCATCAGGTTCTGTGATCTTTGTTCCGGTCACAACGTACTCATACTTGGTATCTTCATACCAGATGTTCACCCGATCACCCGTCTGGAGCTTCCCAAGTAAGTAAAAGACGGCATTGAACTGACTTTGCAGCTCTGGGCTGGATGAGTGGGCAAAGTAGTATCCTAGTCCATCGTACGGGGGCAGGTCTGTTCCCGCTGCATGGGCAATTCCTTGCCGCAGTGCTTGTTTGTACTCGTCAGGGCTATCGGGATTGACGTTAAACACGATGGGCTCATCCATAAAGAGTTTAGGAATTTCCATGCCAAAGTTGCGGTTCTGAATGTTGAGCTTCTCAAAGTTGAGGTCTGGCAGGATTAACTCAGCAATGCTTTGGGCGTGAAACACATCTCGGAGTACCCGTTGTGTCTGATACTTGGCTTCAACCACCAAAATGGGGCCATAGGTGAACACCATCGACAGAACAAAACCGACAAAACACAGCGCAATGACTGCAGTAATTACACTTGGGTGGGACAGCGTTTTTTGAATGGTGTGCCGCATGGGCGTCTCGTTGCTCTCGCTTATGCGCGAAGCTTACGGCGTGCTACTTCTATGATCACTCCGGCTGCGCCGCTGCCGATACCCAGTAATGGTAAAGCAGTTGGTGTGCCAGTGGAAGGTTGAGTGGTCAAAGGACGACTTGATCCGATTGTAATTGTACGGCTACAGGTCTCGTTACCACCTACCCACTCTCCCTTACTGTTCTTGATATAGGCTTTGACGGGATACGTGCCCGAAGTTTCGTAGCGTTGTTCAAAGGTTCGTCCAGTACTCTCTTTAATCACGCCATTTCCGAAATCAATTTTATAGCCTTGAATGTTGCCTTTGTTGTCATACCCAGTCAGGTCAAACTTGACGAGACTTGGCGCTTTGGCGCCGTTGTCGGCGGTGACGAAGATGTCAGAACAGGCCGACTTGTGTGTTTCAACTGAGGAGGAGTTGACGTAGACCTGAGCTTCACAGGTTGAGCTGCTCTTGTAGTTACCGACAGAGTCTTTAATGTCTACCCTAGCCATAAACGTTCCAGAAACGTTGTACTCATGGGTGACTTCTGAATCAGTGGTTTCTACTCGGGTACCATCTCCAAAGTAGTAGCGGTAGGCTTGAATGTTGCCTCGGTTATCTGAGCCACGTGCTCGAAGTACCACCTTGGCTGGAACGTTACTGTTGTTGCCGCTAATGACTTGAAGGCTGTCACAACTGCTGACTTGTGGATTTGGGGTTGGACTTGGTGTGGGACTTGGGCTAGGAACTGGTGAGGGTGAAGCGGTGCCGACGGTAGCAACGGTTAAGGTGTCTACGTCTGAACAGCTGTTAATGGTGCTGGAGCTACACGTAAATGTGTACTGACCCACTTGGGTTAGCGTTCCGTTCAAGAGTTGTGGTGTAGTTGTCGCACGAATCACACTTCCGTCTGGTCTTTTGACGTCGATGACCGCGCCTTCGAGTTGTGCCGCGCCATTTTTAGCAAAACAGTTGACGTCAATTTGTTGACCTGTTCGTAAGTTGAGTCCATTCATATCAGCACCACTGACCCAACCACTGTTGCCACTCAGTCTAAACTGGGTGTTCACTGGCTGTTGGCTACTGCAAGTCGCTGCTTGTGGAGGTGTATTCGGACAGTCACTGCCAAAGTTATGCACCCAGCCGCCAACTGCGCCGTCAATTCCAGTGATTCCTTGATCGTACTGAATGCGACCACATTGGCCGTATGGGAGTGAGCTAATGCTGTGGCGAACTTCATCTGAGCTACTGTTGAGCTGAGGGACAGTCACGTAGTTACTCCACTTTGTGACGAGAGTAGCATCGCTGTTGTGCTGGGTTGAACAGCCATCGGTGCCAGCGGACTTACATTGGAAGAGGTACGAATCCACAGTCACACTCGAGTTCGGAGAGAGGTTACCATTTCCGCCATTTTCAGACTTCAAACGGTAGGCTCCTTGAGTGGGAGAGATACTTCCATAGGTCCGTACTGGTACGGCGTACACAGCCTGGGCTGCGGACAGCAAAAAACCAATACTTAATACTAGGGAGAAGATAAGGCGTGTGCGCATAGTCCTTTGAGTCTCTTTTGAACTACTAATCACTATTTCGATGCAATTATACACGAATATTTGCTTAAGATTGGGTAATTACCGCACCACCAAGGCAGAAGGGGGTGTGATCAGCGTCAAGAGCGGGGAAGTAAAAGACTGCGGACTGTCCCTCAGCGATGCCTTGAATTGCTTCATCGAGCAGTACTTCATTGGTAGCTGGATTAAAGTTCGCGGAATGAAGTTGACCGGTATGGCGAATTCTGACCAAGAGCGACCACGTACTACCCCACTTTTTACTTAAGTGAGCAATGAACTCTGGTGAGATCCAGTGCGGTGCATCCACAGTCAGTTTCTGTTGGTATGTTTCAGCCCCAAAACCGACCACCAGCTCATTGGTCTCTGCATTTTTGCCTATGACGTAAAACGGTGGAATGTTGTGATGATCAATGTTCTCTCCAGAGTCTGAAACGGTAACTGTTTTGGGAAAGATCGTAAAACCATGGCGCTGGCCAATCGTGAAAAACCAGAGTCCTGTATGTTCTCCAATCAGGCGGCCTTGCCGGTCTACTACTTTTCCTGGTTTTTCTCCAAGTCGTTCTTTTAAAAACTCATGGACGTTGATGTCACCAATGAAGCAAATTCCAACAGAATCTTTTTTCTCGGCTGTGGCTAACCCATAGCTTTTTGCGAGTTCTCGAACTTCTGGTTTGGTGAGATGTCCGATCGGAAACAGGGTGTGTGCGAGTTGGTCATTGGTGAGACGGTACAGAAAGTAGGTTTGATCTTTCCATGTGTCTTTACTAGAAAACAGTCCTAGGGTGTTGCTTGGTTTCGTTTGCGCTACTGGTTCTCCAAGCTGTTCATCCGCAGGAAGAATTTGTGCGTAGTGTCCTGTGGCGATCGCATCGAAACCCTGTTCCATCGCCCAGTCATAGAACAAGCCAAACTTAATTTCTTTGTTGCACATGACATCCGGGTTTGGGGTACGGCCGGCTTCGTACTCTTCAAAAAAGTACTCCACAACTCGCTGGCGATACGCTTCTTTAAAGTCCAGCACGGTAAAGGGAATATTCAAACTGAGTGCCACTTGTAACGCATCTTTACGATCTTGATCTGTGCGGCAGCCAGGTGCTCGCCAACACTCTAAGTACACGCCGGTGACTTGATAGCCCGCGTCTACTAATAGTCGTGCGGACACAGAAGAGTCCACCCCACCGGACATACCGAGGGCAACTTTCATCTGTGGTGGCATTTTTGCTTGAACCATTCGCGTATTTTACCAGGTTTTACTCAAGACTTTAGTCTTCAGTTAGTCTTCAGTGCGAATTTGCAGACTTGGGAACAGAATTTTGAGGAACTCATCAGCCGCATGGCGATTTTTTCCTTGATATGGAAGATCATGAATCGAAAATCCTGGTGAGTTATTCACTTCCACCACGATGTAGTTCTCTGGAGTCTGTGGCTTCGTAATATCTTTGGTCATGAAGTCGACGCCAGCAATTTCTAATCCTGGGAATGCCCGTGTGGCTCGCAAACAAATCTCGGCAACATCTGGGTGTGCAATGTCGGTGACGTCGATGCTATCACCGCCAGTGGAAATGTTGGAGTTCTTCCGAAGGAAAACTTGTCGACCCTCTTCTAAAACAGTATCTAGGGTCAGGTTTTGGGCGGCCATGTAGCTCTGCACGTGTTGATCAACGTTAATAGTTACCAAGAAATTATTAGGGTCGTTTTTGCGACGGGGGTCCTGATTCTTGATGTCAATCAACTGTTGAATGGTGGAGTGGCCATCGCCCACTACGTTGGCGGGTTTACGGTTGATGATACCGATGACTTTTTCACGGGTAGTCAGCACGCGGTACTCTTCACCATCAAACATGCTTTCCACAATTACCCCAGCAGCCATGGCTGGGTGACTTGGCAAGATGTCGAGAATAGCCTTTTCATACGTTTCGTAGTCGGTGATGTTCGTATACACCTGACGGCCTTGTGTGCCGTGCGTGGGTTTTAACACTAGCGGATGTGGAACTTGATCAAAGAGCTCACGCCAGAATTCACGTGAGTCAGTCTTTGTAATCGTATATCCTTTGGCTACTGACACCCCCGCTTCCATAAGCAAACTTTTCTCGATGGTTTTATTTGAAGAAGCGTAGAGAGCGATACAACTTTGACGGAATGGGTTTTGCGCTTGGAAGTAGGTTTTCTCGCCGTTGTAGGTGAGCTCCATGATCCGAGTTCCTGGTAACTCTCGGTAGGTGATGCCGTACTTTTCCGCGGCTATCAGGGTCAGCTCTGCGGTTGTGGCCATTGGAAAGGCTTCTTCCCATCCTGTGGGCGTCAGACGTGTGTATCGAAATTGGCCAACTTGTTTAGACATAGTTACTTTCTTACGCTAGGAAACGCGAGCTTCAAAAACTCGTACTGAGCGTTGATGGGTTTTCCTTCATCAGGAAATTCTTGAATACTAAAACCCGGTGAACTGTTCACTTCTATTATAGTGTATCCGTTCGTAGCTTGGTCTGCCGTGATATCCGTGGTCATAAAATCTAGGCCAGCAAAGTCGAGACCTGGGATAGCGTTGATAGTGCGCAAGGCGATTTCCTTGACCGATGGATGTGCCTGATCGGTGACATCCAAACTATCGCCACCTTTGGAGATGTTGGAGACTTTTCGCAAAAATATCCGCGCATCTTTGGCAGGCACAGACTCGAGGGTCAAGCCTTGCTCAGCAAGCATTGCTTTCATGTCTTCATCGGCATCAACGTGTTTGAACGGACCATGATTTTTTGGGTCACGACGGGGATCTAGGTTTTTGACGTCGAGAAGTTGCTGAATAGTTGATTGACCATCACCCACCACATTTGCTGGGCGACGACAGACAATGCCCAAGACTTTTTCACGAGTAGCCAGAATTCGATACTCTTGGCCTAAACACGTTTCTTCTACCATCACTCCTGCATCTTGTTGGTTGGTTAAGTTGAATGCTTTTTCTACGGCTGCATGAAACTGTTCTAGGGTGTTTACACCCAGGGTAATTGCATTGCCTTGATTGCCGTGCGTAGGTTTGACCACTAACGGTTTGGGAAGGGCGTTGAATACTGCTTCACGATACTCTTTGGAATCTTCCACCAAAAGACTGTAGCCGTTGGCAACGGAAATTCCGGCATTAGTCAGTAAGTTACTGGTAATGCTTTTATCTTCACAAGCGTAGAAGCCGATGTCCGTAGTTTGGGTAGAGATTTGATATCTGAAGTGTTTGATTTTGCCTTCATGACAAAGTTCAATGATCTTCGTTCCTGGCAGAATGGTCCAGGAAATTCCCAGATCAGTGGCGGCTTGAAGAATCAGGTTGGTGCTTAAGCTGACTTGGTCACTGTCTTCCCATCCAGAAACTTTTTTTCGTGAGTAATGTAGTAACGGTAAAGCCATAAAGCTCCTACTCAAAGTGTGCAAGCACGCTGTCTAAAATTTTGGCGGCGACGTTGACGCTCTCGCCTTGGATTGGATAGTGGTGCATACGTAAGCCTGGTGATGCGTTGACTTCAATGATTCCTGCATACTCTTGCTCGGTCAGTGGTTTGTCTAGAGCGTCACACATGACGTCGATTCCTGCCACATTCAAGTCACAACGACGGGCAATCTCTTCAAAGATTTTGCGGTTGTCAGGATGCACTTGGTCACTCACGTTCCAGGCTTCTCCGCCGGTGGAAAGGTTGGCTGTTTTTCGCAGCAGTACTTCTTCGCCGACTTTCGGAATACTGGTTGGGGTGTAGTGAAGCTCAGCCAAATTTTCTAAGACAGTGTCATCGATTTTGATGAGCGTTAAGTTTTTGGTGTGACTTTCGCCTCTCCAAGGATGTTGGTTTTTCTCAGCAACCAGCTCTTCGATACTCCGTTTCCCATCACCGACCACGTGTGCTGGTTTGCGAAACGCTGCAGCCACAAACTTGTAGTCCACACAAACGATGCGGTACTCAACGCCACGAAGTTGCTCCTCAACGATCATCGCAGACTTTGTTTCATAGGCTGCCTCAAGCTCTTCAATGGACTTGATGCCAACCACCACTCCCAGTCCGTGACGTGCATCGATGGGCTTCATCACGATTGGGAAACGAAAACCAGCGACTTCTTCTTTGAGTTCTTCGGTTAGACCAAACTTACTGCCAATTTTGACGAACTTTCCGGTTGGAAACTTGAAGTGTAACAACACTTCTTTGGTGAGTGGTTTCTTATCGGCAATGGTCTTGCCTACCGAGGATTGAAAAGAAGTGCGTGAGCCACGGGTATACCATTCATGTCCATCTTTGGACATAAAGATGGTTTCATGATCGTGAAAGATTGTGCACGCAATTCCACGACTGACTGCTTCTTCGTACATGATGCGTGAGCTTGCATTGAGTTTTACTGTGGACATATCTTCTCCCTCTAACTAGTTGGAGTCTTTGAGTTGATCGAACTTATTGATTGTACCAATTTCGGTAATCAGCTCTTGGTACTTTGGCATATCTTCAAAAAAGCTGGGGTATAGCAAGCCATCTGTGATTGACTGTGGTTTGAGTTCTGCAATCTGTGCCACGCTGATCCGACCAAGATACAGGTCTTTCGGATCGTGCTGGTGGTTTAGAATCCAGTTCCACACAGTTACGCTTCCTTCGAGATACGAGATATCTTTGGTCAGTCCACCTGGTTGTGAAGTGTCGGTCAGGCCACGTTTGGTGCGTAGTGCAAGCAAAAAGGCAATCTCTGGCGAGATTTCTAACTGAATCATGGCATGGAAAATATCTGAAAATGAACCGTGTTGTGCAATGTATGTAGAGATATACATACGATAACTTTTGTAGAGCAGCTTTTTTTGTCTAAACAAAAAGGTGTGCAGGTTGGCGAGTCCTTCTTCGGTCCGACGGAAAACTGAGTCAGGAAACTTTTCAGTTCCCCATGGTTGGAGTGCATGATTGTAACGACGAAGGTAATGCGTTTCGAGCTCATGACGTAGAACGTCTCTGAACGTATTTTCGGTGTAGTCTAAGTTTGAGCGCATCACTAACGAGTTGCCTTTGAGCATGCAGCGGGCCACGGTAGAGTCTGAAAATATAGTAGCGACAGGATCTTTGAGTTTGTAGCGCTCATTGAATGCCGTGACGTCTTTATTGATGAACTCCTCAGTCACTTTTGGAGACTTGCTTGTAGAGGGGATGTGCTTCCCGACGGTGTTCCAGTACGCCATCATCTTGGTGGCATGGTCAAAGTAGGTTTGTTTTGGTTCTCCCCAAACTTTTAATGCTTCAGGATCAATTGGGGTGGCGTAGGTGAATTGAGGATTGTAGGTAGTATCGCTAAAGAACTTGGTACGTTCTTCTTGAAGGTTGAGTGGTTTGACGGAGTTAATACTGGATCCAGCAAGACTCATACCTCATCCCCCACGAGTAAACCAGTCAAGTCGTGCCGACCGAGTTCGATTTTATGTTTGGCTTTGTTGAGTTTTCGCGTCACGACCATCGCGGTGGAGTGTTTTCGATCTTTAAGTTTGTAACTGACTTCTACCACAGGCACACGGCCTTCTTCTTTTTCTTGCTGAAACCAAAGCAAGTCATCCACTTCGATGACTCCCAGTTCTTTTGCCAGTTCGATGGCGATTGCAGAGCGGAATCGTCCAGTGTTCATCAACGCTTCTACTTCATGTTTTTGTTTGTTCTCACCAAAAACGGTTAGTGGCTCGAATGGTTTGACGATGGTTAAGCCATCCTCAGCTTTAATTTTATCGGAGAAGTTTTCGGCAAATAATGACTGTCCAATCTTGACGCCATGCTCAGGGTTGAGCACGTTCAGATCGGTGACACGGTCAAGTCGACGACGGAGTCCAGCGTGGTTGGCTAATTGTATGGAAAGTCCTGGGTTGGCATTGAGCTCAACAACCAGTGGGCCTTTTTCTTCGTGGATAAAGAGGTCTACGCCACTAAACATCAGGCCCGCAGCGTCGGCCGCAGTGACTGCCACACTCAAGCAGTTTGACCATAAGGGAATTTTGATGCCATTCACTTTGCGTTTTCCATCCAGAAGCGTGCTGATCGGATCACCTTTGCCAGTGATGGCATACGTGGTCACACCAGAAAACATATCGATACCAACTCCCAGCGCACCTTGATGCAAGTTGGCGCGGCCCTCAGACTCTTTGGTAGGCAGCCGAAGCATTGCCATGACTGGCACGTGGTTGTAGACGATGATTCGAATGTCGGGGGTACCTTTGTACGCGTACTTTAGTAGCTTTGAGTGGATAGGAACACGCTCTTCAATGATGACGTGAGGAGTTGCTCCGTATGTACTGTACTGTCCTTCGAGAATGTCAAAGCAATGCAAAATTAAATCATCAAGCGCAATTCTGCGGCCCAGTGTGTCGATCCAGTGGACCAGGTCAGCTTCTTGGCGCTTCAAAATCATGATGCCTTTGCCGGCATTGCCATTGGAAGGTTTAATGACAAAGTTTCCTACCATCGTTTGCCAGGAAAAATCAGACACATCTTCTTTGGTACCCAGAATGCCGAACACTTTGGCAGTGGGAATACCTTTGTTTTCGAGGAGGACTTTGGTGGCGTACTTGGAGGTGCCAAAACGCTTTGCACTCGCAGAGTTCATTGAGGTGTAAAGCTGGTTACGGGCATTCATGCCCAAGATATCACTGGCTTTTGGCATAGCTGAACCGATATTACTCGCTGATGATTGTTCTAAATCTCAGCCACTCTAACAACCGTAATCCCGTGTATCTGCCAACCAGCATATTCAAACCGGCCACACCAATGAGTGTTAGTTCGGGCTGCAGTAAGACGAACTGTTGAATAGGTTCAAGACCGATCAGGAATGAACACAAGATGGCGATGATTAATGTTTCGATCGTCAATTGACGAGCTTCAGATTGACTGGTCAGCTGAGAACCTAAGAAGTCTTCGGTCAGCAGCATGATAATTAAGAGTGGGAAGATCGTAATCGTAAAGATAATACTGAATGGCAAGAAGGACAGACCAATCAGAATGAGCAGCATAATCACCGATACACCCCAAAGCATCATGGCGGTGCGCGGTAAGTACTGAAGCTTCAAGTGCTTCAAGAGTCTTTTCATAATGGTTGAGGCGAAAAGCGTTACCAAGAACAGAATGATTCCATTCAAGATTCCTGTGGAGAGGAAAGCGACTGACAAGACCGCAGGTGTGTAGATACCAAAGCCTTTCAAACCGACCAAATGACGGGCTAAAGCAATCACAGAGGTAATGACTGGGAAAAGTAAAATCAAGACGATAATGTTGGCTGGAACGCCGTTCTGAATTGCACGGCGGATGCCGTACTGAATGGGGTTGTACCAAGATAAGCCAGAGATTGGATGTTGGTTGAGAAACTCAACAAGCTTGTCCTGAGTTTTGGGGGTGGTGGCGGTAATGTCTTTTTCTTGTTTTTCAGTAACGATGGGAGCGATGTTCGCCGAGACTGTGGCCATAGCTGAGTCAGTAGCGGTGCCACTTGCGGTGGCCAGCGCTGAATCAGTGCCTGTCAAATCACTAGACAAGGTTGCGGTAAGTGCGCCCCTGTTCGCTGGTGAGGGACTTGGGGCTGCAAAAACAGTTGGTGCAAACGCAGCACCTACTCCAAGGAAGGTAAAGAAAGTGATGAGAAAGAGTTGGCGTCTAAACACAAGAGTATTATACATCTTTCACCAGGCTAAGTGTTTCTCTAGACTAGATGACCTTGTCGATAAGCTGCTTGATGACACTAATCAAGAATGCTAAGACCATTAAACTGATGACTAAACCCAGTTGTACGCCTAGTAGTACTAACGGTTGAATACTGACACCGGGCACGATAAAGAGCGCTAATCCAAGTACTGCTCCATTAATCAGCCAGCCAAAAATACCTAACGTAATAATGTTAAGTGGCAAGAACAGAAGTTGTAACAACGGCTTAATCGTTGCACTTAACAGGGCTAAGACAACGCTGATGATCAGTAACGTGAGCCAGTTGTTGTAGTGAATGACTGGCAGCAACCAGTTCAAAACAAAGATGGCAAAAAAGTTCATGAGGACGGACTTAATAAGCATGTACTTACTCTAGCATTGTTCGTTGGCGTAGTCGAGTATGTTGTTTTTTTGAGAAACGGTGGGACTCGTCGCGAATTCTCTGAATGAGCGTTAGCGCGGGATGATCGGGCGCCAACTTCAACTCTTCATACTTCAAGCCATCAAGATCTCGGGGGGCAGTTTGATCGATATCTTTATTGGTGACTGGGAAGATTGGGAATATTAAACGATCAGGTTTTTTGGCGATACTGATCATTGGAACGGTCCAGTGCCAAGCTTTGAGTGCGGACCTCAGCTGTCCTTTTCCCCCATCAATAACCATTAAGTTAGGAATCCCCCACTCTTGATGATTCTGTCGGCGCAGGAGTGCTTCTTGAAGCATTGCAAAGTCATTCGGTGTGTCGATCGTTTTAATGTTGAAAAGCCGGTACTCTTCTGTAGCGGGTTGACCATTCAAGAACGTCACCATCGCCACGGAAGCGTTAGTTCCTTGAATGTTACTGACGTCATACCCTTCAATTCGAGTCAGCGCATAGGTTTTTGGATAGTTCATGTACTGTGAAAGATACCGTCGAAGCTGAATCAGTCCTTCTGCGCGCAAGGATTCTTTCAAACGAGGCAAACTGAGATCCGGCTTCAGTTTGACTGAGCGTTCTGTTACATCGCGGATTTCATTGACCCGATCTCGGAGCTCTGCCGCCAGTTCATAGTCTTCGTTTTCAGAAGCGACTTTCATACTCCGTTCAATGTCCTGAACGACGTCTCGTTTCTTGCCTTTCATGAACAGAACCAACTGACGTATTGTTTGTTGGTACTCTTCTTTGCTGACCAGTCCCACACAAGCACCCGGGCACTCATCTAAGTGGTAGTGAAAACACGGGCGATTCTCGGGAGTTCCATACACAGTGCTGCGTGTGCCGTTACAGTAGGGAAAGATTTTGCGAGCAATTGCCAACACTTCTTTGACTTTGTACGCACTTTGAAATGGACCTAAAATAGTTCCTTTTAAGTGCTTTTTCTGAACGTCTTTTTTACGTACCGTGAGTACCCGCGGAAACTCTTCGTCAGTGAACTGAATGTAGAGCGGCGTCTTATCGTCTTTGAGTAGAATGTTGAACTGTGGCTGATGAGTGCGAATGAGCTCTGCTTCAACTAGCAGCGCTTCCAGTTCACTATCTAAGATTTGATGTTTCAACTGGGTGGCGGTAAACACCATTCGGCGTGTTTTTCCGGTCGTCAGTTTCCACTGTTTATACGAGGCAATGCGATTTTTGAGATTTTTGGCTTTTCCAACGTAGAGAACATTATCTGCGTCGTCTAAGAACCAGTAGACTGCTGGTAATGACGGTAGCGACGACCAAACCGATGCCCAGACCAATTGGGCTGATTGGGGCACTCTTGATGGTTTCGATGAGTTGGATGCCGGTTTGGAGGTCATGTGTTGATGATAGGCTTTGAAGATCGACTGTCAAGCGAACAGGACGAAGTGTCAGCCAATCTGCGCCGGAAATTTCTAGAGGTACTTCAATAGTTTGGTATGGCAACAAGATTGGAATGGAAGCTGGAACCTGAGTAACTTGAAGATTGCCATCCGCGTACGCTTGAAGTGACAGATTATACCAAGCCACTCCCGTTTCGTTCGTCATTCTGAGTGTGTATTGATTTTTAAATGGGGCCATCCAAAATGGTTTTTTACTAAAAAGATAACTGACGTTCAGCTCAGGAAGTGGCTCTTCTTTCCCGAACGAGACTTCTACGTCTTTGGTTTTTTCAGCGGTACGCTTGTATGACCCGGCTGGGTACGGAAGTGTGTCGGAGACACCGTTAATCGCAAACGTGACGTGATTGAAGTCCAGCTGAGAGAAGTAATCTAAACCGCCCGTGGTATTTCCCCAGGTTGGATCGATGGCAATCCACTGCTGTTTTTCACTGTCGTAGTACTCAGGCCAAGCATGAAGAATGTCATCCACTAAGCTTAATGGGCGCAGACGACTGTTCTCTGTGTACGCATATCCAGTGATGCGACGCGCCGGAATGTTTGACTCACGGGCTAGTGCCACGAACAGATCCGTAAACTCTTGACAGGCTGCTTGAAGCGGATCATCGAGCGCTCCATTTGCGCCCAACCGAGTGACTGGTCCATTCACTTTTGCAAAGTTGTAGGTCAGTGTTCCAACCACGTAGTCATAAATGGATCGTGGAGTGTTGTACTGCTGTGCCAGTTCTTTAATTCGACTATCATCTATCGGCCAAAACTTTTGAGCCAGGGTATGTGCTTCCAGCGGTTGTGGATTTGGAATGTCACTTTGGGGTGACAAGTACAACGTTGCTTTACCACTGAGCTGGACTTCTGTTTCTCTGCCAGCGGCAACTTCGTAGGTGGCGATCCAGTTTCCGTCAGCATCTGATGAAAGCTCTTTTGGGCGTGGGTCTAAGTTTAAGTACTGCACTTTTTGGTAAGAAGTATCTGGGGGTAGTGCAATTTGTGCCAAGCCAATACTGGTGGTGGGATTCTCTAAGTGATACCTAAGCGTGTAGTCGTAGGTTTGTTTTTCACCAAACAGAGCCGTCACTCCCTGATCGCCTAAGTTCTTAAACTCTAAAACGGTGTTCCCGTTTTGAAGGCCCGTAAGATCTGCCGGTGGATTGACGCGAGCTGGCTGACCAAATCTTTCAGGAACTCTCAACTCAACTTTGTAACTATCGTAGTGTGCTAAGTCACTAAAACGCGGAATGTACACTTCCACCACGTTACCGCTAATGACCGCGATGTCAGGACTCTCAAACTGGACCGTAAACTCGCGTCGTTTGCCCTCTCCCACTGAGAAACTTTCGAACTCAATACTAATGCTGGTTTTTTTATCGGTACTCACAACATTCGCAGGAATTGCCCCACTTTTGTCAAAGACTTTGACGTTCAAAATTTTGCTAGATCCTAGTTCAATTGCGTACTGACTGGCATACAGTGTTGGTGTTTTGTTGGTGAGGGTAAACTGCTGTTCAATCGTGGTCATGCCATTGTTTTGAACGGTGTAACTGGACGTTAAGGCAATGTCAAAGTTTTCATCGGCAGAAACTGATTGAAGCTGCGGAACGATGCACAGTAGCAGTCCCATAAATAGCGTAAAAAAGCAGCTAGAAACAAGCAGTCGCAAACGATGCATAACTTCCCAAATTGTACGTGGTTTGTTCTGGATTAGCTACGTTGATGTAACGCAAACTCTTCTTTGAGGTACTCACCTGTGTGTGAAGCTGGATTGTTGGCAACTTGTGCTGGGGTGCCGGTGGCAATAATTTGCCCGCCTCGTTCTCCACCTTCAGGTCCAAGATCGATAATCCAGTCGGCATTTTTAATGACGTCTAAATTATGTTCGATCAGAATCACGGTGTTGTTTTGCGCTACAAGCTGTTCTAGCACTTGAAGTAATTTTTGGATGTCTTCAAAGTGCAGGCCGGTGGTTGGTTCATCCAGTAAATAAACACAGTGTTCGCTGGTACGAACGGAAAGCTCGCGGGCCAGTTTGACGCGTTGTGCCTCACCACCACTAAGAGTTGGTGCTGGTTGACCAATTTCAATGTATCCAAGTCCCACTTCTTGGAGCGTTTTGAGTTTGTTGCGAAGCGTAGTGTGACCGGCGAAAAATTCCATTGCTTCATCAACAGTCATGTGTAGCACTTCAGCGATGTTCTTTTCTTTGTATCGAACAGCAAGAGTTTCTTCGTTATAGCGTGCGCCTTTACATACTTCACACGTCACATAAACGTCTGGCAAAAACTGCATCTCAATTTTGAGTTGACCGTCACCTTGGCAGGTTTCGCAGCGTCCACCTTTGACGTTGAAACTGAAACGACCCGCAGTGAAGCCACGAGTGCGAGAGTCCTTGGTGTTTGCAAAAACAGTTCGAATATAATCGAAAATTTTGGTATAGGTTCCGGGGTTTGAACGAGGTGTTTTTCCAATTGGACTTTGGTCAATTAACGTCATCCGACGAACTTCTTCTGGCAGCATCAAGCTGGAAACATACCCAGGGGCATGATCGCTAGATTTTCCTAAAGCTTTAGAAACATTTCCGTACAATGTGTCGTGAAGTAATGTGGATTTTCCTGAACCAGAAATGCCGGTGATACAGGTCAGTGTGCGAAGTGGAAACTCTACGTCAACGTTTTTTAAGTTGTGATGTGATGCCCCGCGGATTCCAATTTTTGGCTGAGTCACTATCGCTTCCGCAATTGCATCAGGACTCAAGTACTTCCGTGATTCTTGGCTACCATCTGATTCACGGCTGAGGGTGGTTCCCGAATGAACAAATCGCACGATATCTTTTTTGCGGGCAAGATACTTGCCAGTGATCGATTTTTTGTTGGACATGATTTGATCAGGCGTTCCTTCCGCCACGATCTCACCACCGTGTTTTCCTGCCAGCGGACCAAAGTCAAAAATGTAGTCAGCTGCAAGCATTAAGTCGCGATCATGTTCTACAACCACCACCGAGTTTCCTTTGTCACGAAGATTTTTGAGTGTCTCAATCAGCTGCCGATTATCACGTTGATGCAAACCAATAGTGGGTTCGTCCAACACGTACAACACGCCAGTCAGTCCTGTTCCGATTTGTGACGCCAAACGAATCCGCTGCGCTTCTCCACCAGCTAGTGTGGCTGCTTCTCGTCCCAGAGTTAAGTAGTCCAAACCTACGGCTACCAAGAACTGCAGACGGCTAGCAATTTCTTTGAGGATGGACTCACCAATGGTGAACTCTTTGACAGATAACACTGTCTCAGACTCAAAGTCGTTGGCTGGTCGATCACTGACTTTTGCAGTCCACTCAGCAGCTTTCAGAATCGCCATGCTGGTCACTTCGGAAATATTTTTATGATCAATGGTGACTGCAAGCGCTTCTGGTTTCAAACGACTGCCGCCACACTTTTCACAGATTCGTCGTTCCATGAACTGCTCAATTTCTTTACGAATAAAATCTGAATCGGTTTCACCATAACGACGTTCCAGGTTGTTAACGAAACCTTCGAACTTTTCTTCGATCATGGTTTCGCGGCCAAAGCGATTTTCACCTTCAACTTGGTAGATTTTGTCAGAGCCGTACAAGAGTTTTTGTTGAGCTTCTTCGCTCATGTCGTTGAATGAAGTACGACGGAAGTCGTAGCCTTCGTCTTCAACAACTTTACGGACTAAGCGTGCCCACCACGTATCACTACTCAACATTCTGGCAAACGGAATGACTGCCCCTTCACTCAGTGTCAGGCTTGGTGCAAGCATTTTTTCGACGTCAATTTTGAGAATACTGCCTAAGCCATTACAGGTTTCACAAGCACCGTGAGGTGAGTTAAAGGAAAACAAACGAGGCTCAAGTTCTGGCAGCGAAATGCCACAGTAACTGCATGCATACTTTTCACTAAAAAGCTGGTTGGTGAATGACTTTGGATCCGTGGGAAACTCTAAAGAATTGTCGTTGATGTATGCGATGACCACATAGCCCTCAGCAAGTTTGAGCGCTTCTTCTACAGACTGTGATAAACGACTGCGGAAAATTTTTCGCTGTTCAACATTTTCGAGTTCTTTGCCCATCGTAGAAAGACGGTCAATGACTGATTCAATTGAATGCTTGTTGGTTTTGATCAACGATAAATCTTGGTTGAGATCATAGAGTTTTCCATCGATGCGAACACGTTGATAGCCTTTTTTCTGCAAGTTATCAAACAGGGCTGTGAACTCACCTTTTCGATCACGAACTACTGGTGACATGACCATCAGACGAGCGGGGCCTTCTTTGGTACGTCGCTCTAGTTCGTCCATTACCTGGTTGACGATTTGATCCACACTTTGTGAGGCAATTTCTCGTCCACAATTGGGACAGTGCTGATGACCTACACGGGCAAACAATAAGCGCATGTAGTCATAGATTTCAGTGATGGTACCAACGGTAGAACGTGGGTTGTGGGAAGTGGTTTTTTGATCGATGGAAATGGCTGGTGAGAGACCTTCAATGTGATCGACGTCTGGTTTTGCCATTACCCCCAAAAATTGGCGTGCGTACGAACTCAGACTCTCAACGTAGCGGCGTTGCCCCTCTGCATACAAGGTATCGAATGCAAGTGAGCTCTTTCCACTTCCAGACATTCCAGTCAGAACCACTAACTGGTTCTTTGGAATTTCCATGTTGATGTTTTTGAGATTATGTTGGCGAGCGCCAGTGATTTTGATCTTGTCGACCGGTTTTTCGGGCATACAAAAAACTCCGTCTCCTCCATCCAAAATGTGTCTCTTTAACACAGAATGAGGATTAACCAGTATAGCGAATAAACCACGAAAGGTCTAGGGTTGAGTACGAGTCACCAAGTAGACTACTCCTGCCTTGTCATCAGAGATATAGAGGCGTCCTAAACTGTCAAAAGTGAGGTCCACTGGTCGACCCAGAGTTTGCCCACCTTGAATGAAGCCGGTCATAAAGTCAGATTGATCACTTGCCTGCTCCCCGTTCACGTTTAAGTGCACCACTTTGTAGCCGGTTGGAACTGATCGATTCCAGGAGCCATGGAACGCTACCAGCAGATCGCCTTGCCAGTCTTCAGGGAACTGCGGGGAGTTAATGAACGTTAAGCCAAGCGCCGCTGAGTGGGCTTGGAGCTCCGCTGCGGGCAGCTGGGTGGTTTTACAAAATGCTGCGTCTTTACCGCCAAAGGTGGAGTCCACCACTTGGGCGCCGTAACAGAAAGGCCAGCCGTAGTTTGCGTTCTCAGCCAATACCACGATTTCATCTGGCGGAATGTCATCCCCAAGCAGGTCGCGGCTGTTCTCGGTGGCCCACATTTTACCAGTGGTTGGGTTGAGCGCCATGAAGACCGCATTGCGCAAACCTGAAGCGTAGATACGTGGGTTGTCGCCATTTTCGTTAGTGATCATGACCGTGGCGTTTCGAGCATCTTTCTCGTTGCAGACGTTACAGGTAGAGCCAATCGAAATGAACAAGTTATTGTTTGCGTCAAATACCAGGCTGCGAGTGAAGTGGCCCATACCACCTGCTGGCAGATCGACAATTTTCTTGTCGAGGGTGGCCGTCAGGTTAGCTTCGTTCCAGTTGTACCGAACTACTTGTTTCTCTTCGGCAATGAATAACTTTCCGTTGTGAAAAGCGATGCCATGTGGAACCTTCAAATCTTTGAGTACTTCAACAACAGAGTCCGCTTCCCCATTGTTATCTTTATCTGGTAACGCGATCACTTTTCCTTGTGCTCGAAGAGAGACAAGCAGTGTTCCCTCAGGTGAAAACTGCAGATCGCGGGCGCTTGGGGCTTGGGTGCTAAATAACGTGGCTTGGTATCCATCAGGAAGTTCAAAGCGTGCGTCAGCAGCTTGGCCTTCTACCCTGGCCACATCACCTTTGGTAGGTAACAGTGCTGGCGCCCAGTTCCCAATTTTTTGGGCAGCATCAGACTGGCAGGCGGAAAAAAGTGTGGCCGCTGCCACTATTCCTACCACAAAGATTGCCAAGGATGCGGGATGTTTCATAGCTGTAGTGTAACAACTTCTGTGTAAGAAACCGACTTTAGAATGGTCAGGATTGGGTTAGTCTTCGCTGGCTGTTTCGAGCTCGTGGACCACGTCCCGAATTTGCGCGGCCAGCTCAAAGTCCATGTCGTTAGCGGCTTGTTTCATTCGGCGGCGAAGTTTTGCGCCCAGTTTTCGTCGGTCATCAGGGGTCATGGAGTCTGCGCTTACCTTAGAGATATCCACTTGTTCTTGTTTAGAAAGATCGATGATCATCCCTTTGGGAGCTACTCTTCCCGTTTTGCGTTGATCGAGCTGGCTGAGGTGTTTGCCTACTTTTTTCTTGATTGCGTAGTCTTTGTCGTCGTCTTCCACTTTGGCAATCATCCGTTCACGAATGGGTTTGAAAATGGTGGTGGGATCGATGCCGTGATCAAGGTTGTACTGCCACTGCACCGAGCGACGACGCTGCGTTTCTTGAATAGCGGCGCGCATGGACTTGGTGAGTCGATCCGCATACATGATCACGTGGCCTTCTTGATGACGAGCCGCACGTCCGATGGTTTGAATTAAACTGGTCTGCGAGCGAAGAAAGCCTTCTTTATCTGCGTCCAAAATAGCCACTAAGGTCACTTCTGGTAAATCGAGGCCCTCACGAAGTAGGTTGATACCAACGACCACGTCGTACTCGCCGCGTCGTAAGTCATCCAAAATATCAGAGCGTTCGAGCGTTTCGACATCCGAGTGCAGATACGCCACTTTAGGGAATGCCGGATTCTTTAATGATAAAACTTCTTTAATTTGTGAGCGAGTAAAGAAAGTTGAATCAATCTTTTCGATCTCCATGTCATCAATTGGGAGTGCATCACCTCGGTAAATCGTTCGATCTGATTGATCTGATGCAGCCAAAATTTCGTCAGCTCCAGAGCGATTTGCCAATAACTTCAACACTTTTTCATGATCGTTGAGATAGTCTGTTAAGGCCTCAGCCATTTTTTTGGTTAAGGTCGTAACGAGGGTACGTTGGCCTTTTTGTTTGCGAACGATGATCTCGATAATGAGGTCTTCAATTTGGCCTTTGGTAGGACGCAGCTCAAGGGTTGGATCAAGTAATCCAGTGGGACGAATCAGTTGTTCGACCACTTTGTTCTCTGCCAATGACACTTCCCACTCGTTTGGCGTAGCCGAGACAAACACCATTTGATCGGTTTTTGCCATGAACTCAGTAAACTGGAGTGGACGGTTATCAAGTGCGGAGGGCAGACGGAATCCATAATCAATCAACGTTCCTTTTCGCGCTTGATCCCCATGATGCATGGCGCGCACTTGTGGAATGGTCATGTGACTTTCGTCGACCACGGTCAAAAAGTGAGGTTTGTTGAACAGTCGAATGTTCTCGTGGAAGTAGTCGATCAAACTAAATGGTGGGTCACCAGGTTTCCGACCATCAAAGTAACGGGAGTAGTTTTCAATGCCATTCACAAAACCAAGTTCGCGAATCATGTCGAGGTCATACTTTACTTTTTGTTCGAGGCGATAGGCTTCAATCATCTTGCCGCGCTCTTTGAAGTTGGCCAGTTGCAGTGCAAGATCATGCTCAATCTCTTTAATCGCTTGATCTTGAGTCTTTGGGTTCATCACGTAGTGCTTGGCAGGATAAACGATGTACTTTTGTTGGCGAGTAGGTTCTTGCTGACCAGGACGAGCTGGAGCTTGAATCGGAGAGCCTGTAACCGGGTCGATCCGATCAATGGTGACGATTCTATTCTCTAAGGTCTCGATGTGCAGCGCGGTATCTTCATTGGCTGGCCACACCTGAATAGTGTCACCCCGCATCCGGTAACTGCCACGGATGAGTACCGCGTCGGAGCGCTGATACTGTAAGTTACTCAATTGAAGAAGGATTGTTTCACGCGAGATGATCTCGCCTTCCATGATTTCCAGGACGTAGCGGCCGAACTCTACTGGTGAACCTAAGTTATAGATACACGACACTGACGCCACCACAATACAGTCTGGGCGGGTCAGCAAGTTGGTTGTGGAGGCCAAGCGCAGCTTGTCGATTTCGTCATTAATTGTGGACTCTTTTTCAATGTAGGTATCGGTGGTGGGAATGTAGGCTTCTGGCTGATAGTAGTCGTAGTACGAGACGAAGTAGCTGACTGCGTTGTTTGGGAAAAAGTCACGAAACTCCAGATACAGCTGTGCTGCCAAGGTTTTATTGTGGGCGATCACCAAGGTCGGCATGCCGGTGTTGGCAATCATGTTGGCCATGGTGAACGTTTTTCCTGAGCCCGTTACACCAAGCAGCGTCTGGTATCGTTTTGACGCCTCAACACCAGCCACCAGCTCCTTAATAGCTTGGGGCTGATCACCTGTTGGTTTGAACGGAGACTGTAGATCAAAATCCATGTGTGTATTGTAACGGTTTTTCTTCGCTAGTTTGATAGAATCTTGTAAATGAAAGTTTCCGCCTACAAAACCCCCTTAATCAAAGCCAAAGATGACCTTTTCCAGATTATCGCTGACGCCATTCCGTATTTACCGGAGCGTAGCTTTGTGGTGATTGCCTCGAAAATTGTGAGTACCTGTGAAAATCGGTTTGTGCCCAAAGTGACTGGCGAGCGTAGCGAAAAGCATGATCTGGTGCGCCAAGAGTCCGAGTGGTACATCGAGCCAAACTCTTCAAAATATGATTTGATGCTGACTATTCATCGGAACTGGATGTTTGTAAACGCTGGCTTAGACGAGTCTAACGCAGATAACCAATACATCCTTTGGCCAAAAGATCCCCAAGCTTCGGTCAACGCTATTTGGCAGTTTTTACGAGAGCACTACAAGGTGAAAGAAGTGGGTGTGACGATGTCCGATAGTATCAGCATCCCGCTCAATTGGGGCGTGATCGGTCATGGTATTGCCTACTGTGGCTTTCATCCATTGAAAAGTTACATTGGTAAGCCAGACTTATTTGGTAGAGTGATGAAGATGGAGCAGGTGAATATTATGCAGGCAGTGACAGCGGCTGCTGTTCTTGAGTGCGGTGAGGGTGACGAGTCCACGCCGTTGGCGGTGGTTCGTGATGTCAAAGAAGTCCAGTTTCAAGATCATGTCCCGACTACCCAAGAGCTTGTGGCTCTGCACATTAATCTTGAAGATGATGCCTATGCGCCTATTTTGACCAAAGCCGACTGGAAAAAAGGTGGCAAGCAGAGCTAAGTAACTACATGAAAACCAAACTTAAGTATCTTTTTATTTTTGCTCACCCTGATGATGAAACCGTGGCATGCGCAGGAACCCTTCATAAACTCGTTCAAGCGGGTGAGGATGTGTTTGTGGTCAGCGTTACAGACGGTGGTGCTGGTGAGGTTCATGAACGCGCCAAGGAGCGGCTGACCGAAGTTTCTAGCGTCAACGCCCTGCGTTCACTGGAGTTGTCTGAAGCCCTGTTACTTCTCGGTGTCGAGCACTCTCAAGTGTTGGACTTTCAGGACGGCAAAATTACCAATGAAATGGTCTGGGGCGCACTGCGTAGTCGATTGATTGACGTGATCGATGCCTACAAGCCCGATGTGGTGGTGACGTTTGATCACTCTGGTTGGTACTTTCACTTAGATCATGTGGGCACATCAATTGCGACCACTTGGGCGGTTCAGCAAGCAAAATTTCCACCGGCTTTGTTCTTTTTGTCACATTTTCGGGTCCAGAACAGTAAATGGAAGTATGTGTACTCAGATAAAATGCCGGTGACACACACTGTGGACGTGACAGAAGTCAAAGCGCTCAAGCTGGCGGCTTTGGACAAGCATGTTTCACAAAACCTCGAAGAACCGAAAAAACAGTTAGCCAGTGAAACAAAACACTTTGAGTACTATCAGTTAGCTTTCGCTACAGAAGCTGGCAGCAAAATGCTCAAGCAGATGCCGCTTTTTCAACCACAACATTGAAGACTGGATGCGCTGTCGGTCGATAGCGCATTTTGTACTCTTCTCCCCCACGTAAAAAGTCGTAGCGTTTTTTCTTGCGCTCAATTGCGTCTTTGATGGTATAGGCGGTAATGACGTGACCGATACTTTTGTCCACGTAGCTGCTGGCATTGAAACCAGAGTTATAGATGAGCAAGTCATCGCCATACTCAAAGCAGTACATCGTTGCAGCTGCCTCGCCGTTGAAGTCGAGGAAGTACAGTCTCAACCACCCACCCTCGCTCACAGCACTACTCAGTTCTTCAAAGTAGCTGACGTGCTCTGAGGTCCAGAAATTATCTTTCTCGATACTTGATTGACGGTGCAGCGTGAAAAATGTTTTTAGTGCTTCTGAATCGTCGATAGTACTCGTGACGACGCGGAAGGTAACATTTCCTTGCTCTTCAAGCCTTAGCCACTTTCGTTTAATTTCATGTCGTTGTTTTTTGCCAACGTTACTCAAGTACTCGTCCCAAGTAGCAGGAAGTTCGATGATGGGACAGACGTCTTGCTGAGTCTGAGTGAAAGTGTAATGGTTGTGGTCAGCAATATTTTTCATCCCGTCAAAAGTTAAGGAATGTTCAGGAAGACTAACAAGCTCGATTTTCTGCCAAGTATTTTTGTGAGACAAGTACTCTTCAAGCCCTGCGAAAGCGAGAGCTTGCTTCTCTTCGATGATCAAAGCATCGAGGTAGTCACTGACACCTTGATCACCAAGAAACTGGAGGGTGTTGTTCCGCAAGCAAAACGGAAACTGTGCAATTGGCTGCTCTTCTTCAAAAATCACAACGATATGCAACGCCGGCTGGCCTGCGCTGATCCACCAGCTTTTTTGAACACTCAGCTCTTGAAAAATGGTGCGAGTAGAACTTTGAGAAAGGAGTGTTGACCAGATCGCCGAAACGCTTTCAAAGTCAGTGAATTCTTGCCAAGTTTGAGGAGTCATCAATATCTTTGCTTGAGTTGATTTACAATACAGGTATTGTACGTCATCAACGATGGACAATAAGGAGGCCCTTTATGATTTCCGTCTCGACCAAAACTGGTGACAAAGGAACCTCAGGGCTCGCCAACGGTAAACGTGTGCCCAAATCAAGCTATATCTTTGAAGTGCTTGGTACCCAAGATGAGCTCAACTCGTGGCTCGGTGTGTGCATCGCCAAGATGTCATCTGAGTTTACTCAGCAAAAAGAATTTCTCTATGAGGTCCAAGACACCTTGTTTTACATTGGTGCAGAGCTGGCACTCTCTCCGAAGGTAAAGCTGACAAAAGATTCACTGCAACGTCTTGAGGAAACTTCAAATGTTTTACAGGATCGAATGGAAGAAGGTTGGACCACCAAGTTTCTCTACCCTGGTGGCAACGAAGCGGCAGCGTGGATCGATGTGGCTCGTACAGTTAGTCGTCGTTTTGAACGTACTGTAGTGAAGTACAGCCAGGAAGAAGTGGTTTCACCACTCATCATGCAGTATGTAAATCGACTCAGTGACTACTTATACGTTTTGCGGAGCTTTGTAAATTCCCGTGAAAAGTATCAAGAGCGAACGTTTTCCTATAAACAGTCTAGTAAGGTAAAGTAAACTGACTGTCTTCGTCGACTTCAAATGTTTGAGTGGTTGGTGAGTAGGTTTGAACATCGATGACGCGTTGCAGTGGTCGAAATGTATAGATGCGCAGACGCCCATTACCACCTTCTTCTCGATCTTGATAATCTTGTACTACTTGATGAACTGTCTGACCACAGACGTTGGTACTGTCGAGTTGGTTTTCTCCATCACCTTGATGAAAGTGACCCGATAAGACCAGAAAAACATTACAGTTCTGTGAAATCAGTTTTTGCCAAATAGCCTCAGCAGAATTATTTCCAGTTCGATAATGCACTGACTGTTTGCGTTCTCCGGTACCATCTTCTAGATAGATATGGGTGGAGACGATGGCTTTTTTGTCTTGGTGCTGTTGGAGCACTTGATTTGCCCAAGACAAGACGTCATCAGGAGCATCGACCTCTAGGTGTAAAAATAAGAAATCTTCACCTGCTGCATGGATGACTTGATAACTGTTTTGGTTTTCGAGGTAGTTCCCTCGGTACCAAGGATAAAGATAAAAGCGTCGCAGCGGAAAAGTAGAGTTGTAGGTGGTGAAGTTTGAGTCCGGGGCACCCACCTCATCCACATCGTGATTTCCAGGTGCAAGTCCGAATGCAACTTGACCTTCCAGAGTAGATATACAGTCTGAGGCGACTTGCCATTGTTTTGGATCTTGGCCGCCGCTGTTGACGATGTCCCCCAACTGCGAAACAAACTGAATGTTCAAGCGTTCCTTATTGTCAACGATCCATTGAGTTTGTTGGCAAAAAATATCTGGATAAAACTCTGAGTACATCTGTGTATCTGGAAGAACAATCAGTGAAAAATCACGACCTTCAGTAGTATCGACAGGCTCTGGGCGAGAAGTTTGCGCTGGAAAGTATTGGCTCAGCAAAAATCCCAAGCTGATGCTCCCAATAATTGCAGTGAACGTTAGTACGATAAATACTTGAGGCTTCATAGAAGAAGTTCAGTGTAACTAATCTCATGAAGCTTCGCTACGTACGTCTGCGATATAGAAGTGCCATTTATGTGGCGAACTTGCGAATCAAGCCCACAACTTTGCCTTGAACTTGAACGTTGGTTGCGTAGATAGGACTCATACTGGAGTTGGCCGGTTCTAAGCGAATGCGGGTGGCTTCACGATAGAAACGTTTGAGTGTAGCCAGTCCGTTGTCCAGAAGTGCGACGACGATGTCACCATTCTGCACGTCTTTTGTTTCTTCAATGACGACGAAGTCTCCGTCAGCAATGTGATCTTCAATCATCGAAAGACCTTTCACTTGCAGAACATATGAGCGTCGTTTTCCAGAAAGCATTTCTGGAGAGACTTTAAATGTAGCGTTAGGATCAATGTGAGGTTCGATTGGTGAACCAGCGGCGATGAAGCCCATGAAAGGAACATCAACACTGTCAGTAATACGAAGGTAAGTCCGATCCAGCAGCTCAATTCCTCGGACAGCGCCTTCATACTTCTTGATCACTTTTTTGCGTTGGAGTGCCTGGAGATGTTCGTGCACCGTCGCTAAAGAAGAAACCCCAATAGAGTTGGCAATTTCTTGCAGTGTTGGAGAGTATCCATTCTTTTGAATGTATTGACCAATAAAGTCAACAATTTGACGTTGGCGTTTATAGAGCGTAATAGGCATGTGACCCTTTCGTAAGTTTCGGGCGAAGAGATGCCGAACCTTGCTCTACTTTAACCGAAGGTTCCACGAACAATCAATCGTATCTTAATAGATCATTCATTATCAAAAAATGATGAGACCGAGTCTAAAAAAAATGTTACACTGAGCCCTTATGACACCAACATACTTACTCTCATCTCGACTTGGACTGCTGCATTCACCTCAAGGACAAAGTGAGCCTAACCTGGGTGTTGAGACCGCCCCACGTGCAGTGGTTACCGCTGAGCTCATCAAAGAACTTGATCTTGCTACACTCGAATTTCGATACACTTCACCAGACCAAGTGATGGAAAATGATTATTACAATGCCTTCGCGCGTGAGACCACGACTTTCCGCGATAGAATCATGGCCTCATTGAAAGTTTCTCCGGAACATCACCCTGCGAGTTTTGCAGTGGGTGGAGATCACAGCGTCTCGCTTGCGCACATCGCAGCACTTCTGGGAACTATCGCAATGCCATCGAAAACAGGCATCATTATGTTCGATTCACACGCGGATATTAATCTCGTGAAAACAAGTCCAACAGGAAATATTCATGGAATGTGGCTGCGTCCTATCATCAGTACCTTTGACAATGAAGCGATTGACCACATTGTTCCGGTAAAAGTTTCCCCACTAAATGTGGTGTACGTTGGAAATCAAAACTTAGATACCGCAGAGCGAGACTTCATTGACCAGCAAGGAATGAAAGTTTTTCCAGTCCAGTATTTGCGTGAAAACAAAGATGAGGCAGTGGCATGGTTCTCCAACTGGATGAAGAGTCTCAATCATGTGCACTTGTCGGTTGATGTCGATGGCTTTGACCAGTCGCTCACTCCTGCCACTGGTATCCCTTGCCAAGCGGGTTTACTGTCTGAAGACGTTGCAGAAATTATCGCCCTTATCAAGCAACAAAGTCAGTGGTCTGCAGATGTGGTAGAAGTGAATCCACGAAAAGCTGGGGCGCTTCAAACCATTCAGTTTGCGCAAGACTTGCTCCGCTCATTCCTGACCGAACAGTGGTAAAAAATCCGCAAATGAAGTGAACTAACTGTAGTTGCTAAGCGCCGCATCCATGTTGACGGTGGAAATAGATTGAGTTGTTAACGGACCAACTTCCAACTGGGTCAATGTTTTGTGAAAAGGAACGCTGTATGGATCTTCGTAGAAAATACCGATGGGAAGTTTGTCGTGCTCAAATGTTTTTTCCCAGGCAACAACTTTATGATTTGCCGCAAAGTTACTTTCTTGGAGGTAGTACACACGTTCTTTGAAGTAGTGATAGGTGTTCACCTTATTAAATGTGAAACAGGGTTGGAACATATCAACTAAACTAAAGCCTGGATGTTGAATGGCTTTTTTGATCAGGTCTGTGAGATGACGGATGTTTCCAGAAAAGCCTCGAGCAATGAACGTAGCATCTGCGGTTAGTGCAACACCGATGGGATTAATTGGTACTTCAGGTGCACCAAAAGGCGTGGACTTGGTAATGGTCCCTTTGGTTGTTGTTGGAGCTGTTTGACCAGTGGTGAGTCCATACACTTGGTTGTCGTGTACAAGCAGGGTAATGTCATGATTTCCCCGCATTGCTGAAATGAAGTGGTTTAATCCTTCGCCATAGGTGTCACCATCCCCTGCGACGACGATTACTTTGAGTCGATGATTTGCTGCTTTGATTGCGACGGCGTTAGAAATCGCTCTTCCGTGAAGCGCGTGAAAACCATAGACACGATTAAAGTCTGCCATATTGCCGCTGCAGCCTACTCCATACACGATCACGACTTCTTCTTCAGGCATTTTTAACTCAGATAAGGCATTTTTGAGTGCGGTCCAGACGCCGAAGTTTCCACATCCAGGGCACCATGTTGGGAAGTAAGGTGATTCTAGGGAGTCACGGTTAATGAACGAGTGTTTGGCTGGGTCTGGATCGACTATCACTGTTGGTGTGTCGATAGCAGGCGCACTATCTTCTGGAAGAGTTTGCGCAGCAGTTTCCCCCATTTCCGTTCGTTCGAGTTTTTGCCAATCAGGAGCGGACTGAACAACGGGGGCGTCAGGAGCTGGCTCTACAGGAGGCGTAGACGTGGGTGACTCAGGAGCAGCTGGTGTTGAAGCGTGTTGATTGCTTGAAAAGATCGTTGGCATTGGCCCTTTTCCGATGAGAGCTGGTGTGAGCAGGCGGCGAATTGACATGTTCGTGATTATTCTCTCAACTCCTCCAGTTCAGTGATGATTTCTTCTGCATAAAATGGACGACCATCGTAGCGACGAATGTGGTGATGAATCTGCATTCCCGTTTCTTGGCGAATTAACAGCTCTAGCTGGCCAGTAGTATTTCCTTCTACCACAATCAGTTGCTCAGCATGTTGAGCCAATTGGAAGAATCCTTCTTTAGGGAAAGGCCAGACACATGGGAAGTAAATCACATTCACACGGCCAGCAGGCAAGCGTCGTACCACATCTTCAAGTGCTAACTTGGTGGATCCCCAACAAATGAGTGTTTGTTCTGCCTGTTCAGGGCCGATCAGTTCGATCGGAGGTAGCTCTGGTTTCACAGAGTACAGCTTACGATGTCGCTTTTCATTCATTTTTTTTGTGAGGCCGGCATCTTCAGTGGCGTATCCAAACTCATCGTGCTCATAACTATTCGTGATGCTTAATCCATGCTTCTGACCGGGAACGGAACGTGGCGAGTAGCCTTCCTCAGTGATCTCAAAACGGCGGTAGGAGTTGTCTTCGGGCAATGGATCTGCCGCAAAGCTAAAACGCTCATTTTCGTAGACTTGTTGTGGCCGAGGCATACTCATGTACGACTCAAGTGACATCTTGTCAGATAAAATAAAGACGATTAAGTGATAGCGCTCAGCCAAATAGAACGCGAGTCTGGTCAGTTCAAAGTGTTCTTGGGTTGATGCAGGCGTAAGGACAATTTTTGGAACTTCACCGTGTCCTGAGTTAATGACGAACAGCAAGTCTGATTGACAGGTCCAGGTAGGAAGTCCGGTGGCTGGGCCAGGGCGTTGGCCAACGACCACCACTAATGGGGTTTCCATAACTCCAGCTAATGAGGTGGCTTCGACCATTAACGCGTATCCACCTGTTGCAGAAGATGTCATCGCGCGAACGCCCGTGTAGGATGCACCAATAGCTTGATTCATCGCAGAAATTTCGTCTTCTACGTGTTTAACAACCAGTGGGTATTTGTGTTGAAGTCCAGCTAAGGTATGCAGAATGTCTGAAGCAGGTGTCATTGGATATGCACTAAAGTACTGCACTCCTCCGGCAATAGCCCCGATGGCGGTGGCGTTGTTTCCAGACATGAAGACTTGTGTGTTTGGTTTTTTGATGGAGGGTTCTTTGATTTGTGGTAAGTGTTCTTTGGCATAGGCGTAGCCACGATCAAGAGCACGAATGTTCATCTCGCGCATCTTTTCGCCTTTGTCTTTAAACGTATCAAGCATGACCTCTCGGAATACTTCGATATCTAGCCCCAGAACCCAACAGCTCATTGCGAGAGACACCACGTTTTGTGATAAAAAGTGACCTGTTTCTTCGCGTGAAATGTTGGTCATCGGTACATCGAAGAACTGCGCACCAGTGCTGGCATACTTCGACATGTCATAGCCATCTTGTGAGGCTTCACAGAGCACCACAGAAGTACTGTCAATCTCGTCGACATGCAAGGAAATACTCTCTTCGTTGAGTGCGATGAGAACGTCAATGTGTTTTTGCTGAGCGGTTACTGGTTCAAAACCAGCGTGAACTTGATGTGTGTTATGACCACCACGGATTAACGATGGATACTCACGGTATCCAAAAACATTCATGCCATGACGAAGACACGTTTTCCCAAACATGATGCCTGTGACATCAATGCCTTCTCCAGCTCTACCAGCTACTTTCCAATGTAATGCCATAGTTTTCACCATTATACTTGAAGTTTGATGTCAGCGACTACAACCTGATCGTGTGTTATTGCTAAAGGATTAATTTCTACACTTCGCACCCAAGGATGTTGTACAACGAACTGCTGTAACCGTGAAATCTCAGTCAATATTTTCTTGTTGAGTTCAGGGTTTTTTGCAAACACTGCCGATGCTTTTGTTTGTTTCCAGGTTTTTTCCAGAATACTGATTGGAGCTGGCAGAAAACAGTACGCCCGATCTGCTAATAAATTTGTATAACTCCCGCCCAGTCCAACGGTCAAATATACTCCAAACTGCGGGTCATTCTCAATCCCAAGTAGAACTTCGTCATCGATCTCTAAAACTTCTTGGTACAGCACTTCATTTCCAAACTTCACCATCTGATCAAACGCTAAACGCGCCTCTTTATGGTCATGCGCAACTCCGTAGACAGCCCCAATTTTCTTCTTGTGCAAAATGGATAAATTTCCCGTTTTCACAAACAATGGGTAGGAAAGCTCTTTAAGTGACGCAAGATTATCTTCTCGAATCAGCCAAAACTTCGGTAGTTGAAAGCCAGCTTTTTTAAGGAGGGAAAAACTTTCAGCCATATTTGGCTGTGTTAGAAACTGTGAACTTACTCCTTGCTGTAGTGCTAAACGACGATGCATCTGTGGAATGTTTATTCTGTTAAAGCTGGTGCTTGGTGTGAGTGACTCACTGAGCGAGTAGTTGTACGGAAGGAACGTTCCTTTATTTACTCTGGTGAGTACTTGAAGCATTTCGACAATGTTATTGGCATACTTACTACATAAGATATGCGCTTGGCGTAGTTGCGTTCTATATGTCTCCAGTTGGTCGCCGCCCATCATCGCCACCAAGATTGGCTTCTTGCCATTCGATCCGAGGAGTTGTGCCGTGATCCCTTGCATATCCGTCACTGCTTGAGGAGTCGTGATCACCAAAATACTTTCGATGTCTGGGTCACGTTGGGCGATCTCAATCGCCTTCTTAAATCGTTCTGGATCTGCATCGCCAAGAAGATCCAAGGGGTTGTTGGCTTTTATATTTGGTAATGCATTTTCTAAATCAGCTACTGCTCTCTTTGACCACTTGGCTAAGGCTACTCCCGAGTGCTGTAACTCATCGATAGTGTTGACCGCCGGCCCACCAGCGTTGGTAATGACCATAGTGTTGTTCGGAAGGGTCCGATGGTGTGCCAAAAAGAAAGCCACGTTCATCAGCTCTTCCATGTTGTTTACGAGCGTGAAACCAAACTGGAGTGATGCAGAGCGCAACAAGGCCTGATTGGTGGCCAGTGCTGCGGTGTGCGAAGAGGACGCCACTTGGCCGCGTGAGGAGGTTCCGCCTTTCAGAACGATGACTGGTTTTATTCGTCGTACTCTGCTGACCAACTCAAAGAAGCGAGGCAAGTGTGAAAAGGACTCGATGTACATGATGACTGCGGAAGTATTGCGGTCATCGAGAGCGTACTGCAAACAGTCATTCTCATTGATGTCGGCTTTGTTGCCTAGCGAAACGGCAAATGAGACGCCTGCTTGCCTCGATGCTAAGGAGTTGAACAGTGCCGTTAACATCGCTCCAGATTGAGAGATGACCGCCAGGTTTCCTTCAGGAATTTCTTGTTGTGCAAAGCTGGCGTTCAAACCATTGGCGGTGTGAATGAGGCCTAAGGTATTTGGTCCAAGTAAACGAATACCCGCTAGGTTGAGCTTCATCACAACACGTTGCTGCAGAATTCTTCCCTCGTTATCTGTTTCTGCGAAGCCAGCAGAGATAATGATAACTGCTTTGACTCGATCGCTTGATTTGAGTTGCGTGTTGTGCTCGAGGATCTCGTCAACGATGCCCAATACCGTTCCGACTGGGGTGACGATGACTACTAGGTCCACGCTCTCTTTGATACTCAAGAATGATGGATAGCACTTCAGTCCTAAGATTGATGGTGCGTTGGGATTGACTGGATACAGTTTTCGTTGAGTAGCCTTCGAATGAATGCTCGCCCCACGGACACTTTTCACGAGATTACTTAAAATTTGATATCCGACTTTTTCTCGATGTGTAGATGCGCCAACGACTGCCACCGAGCGAGCAGAAAAAAAGAGTTCAAGACTAGTGCGTTCTTCATGAGCAGGCATCATTTCCTTAAAACAGCATCCCAGATCCACTACAGTAATGCGCGTCCGGTCATGGATTCTGGTTTGGCAATTCCCATCACCGAGAGCATAGTCGGAGCAACGTCGGCCAAAATTCCACTGGGCAACATCGTATTTTGCCCAATGTACTTCTTACTAATGATAATGAATGGGACGGGATAAATGGAATGCTCAGTATCCACTTCACCTGTAGCCATGTTAATCATCTCTTCAGCGTTGCCGTGATCTGCCGTAATAAAGACTACTCCACCGCGGTTTCCAACTTCTTGGACGATTTGACCCACACAGTTATCGAGGATTTCAACTGCTTTAATCGCCGCTTGGAGATTTCCAGTGTGACCAACCATATCCGCATTGGCAAAGTTACAAATGACCACGTCATACATATCTTTACGAAGTTGTTGGAGCAGGTGTGCTGTAATTTCACGCGCAGACATGTCGGGGACTTGGTCGTAAGATTTGGCACCTTTTGAAGGTAGAATAATGCGGTCTTCTCCAGGATAAATTTCTTCCTTTTGACCATTCATGTAGTACGTCACAAAGCGTTCTTTTTCCGTTTCGGACATACGAAGTTGCCTGAGGCCATGTAAAGCAAGTACTTTACAGATTGGATTACGTACAAACTGGGGTGGAAACGCTACATCAACCGGAAGTTTGTCTTCATACATCGTCATTGTGACGAAGTACAAACCATTCAACACTTTCTGCCGTTTGAACATGGCCGTTCCCTTGACTTTCTTCAAGTGTGAACCTTGATACTTCACGGCATATGGGTCAAAGGCTTCGTACATTAGACCAGTTTCAAAGTCACGCTTCACAAATGCTTTGGTCAGCTCACGAGGGCGGTCAAGACGATAGTTGAAGAAAATGACGGCATCACGATCTTGGATTGTTACGACCGTGCCGTCCTCTTGAATAATGTTGGTCGGCTCCATGAACTCATCAGTGGTGCCTTTGGCGTATTGATCTTGGATAGCTTGAACAGGATCGTTTGACTGAATACCATCACCCACTGTTAAACAGTTGTAGGCTTTCTCTACGCGTTCCCATCTTTTATCACGGTCCATTGCATAAAAACGGCCCATGAAGGAAGCAATTTTCCCAGTATTCACTTTTTGACAGTACTCCATTAATGTTCGAAGATAGCCGGCTCCCCCAGTTGGCGGTGAGTCACGTCCGTCAGTGAATGCATGAATGTAGACTTTTTCAATTTTCTTGGCTTTACATAAGCTGAGCAGTGAGTACAAATGTTCAACGTTAGAGTGGACGCCACCAGCTCCGAGCAGTCCCATGATGTGCAAGGCGGTCCCATTTTTTTTGACGTGCTCAAAGGCATTTAAAAATGCAGGTGTGGAGTTGAATGTTCCATCAGCTATAGCCATGTTAATACGTGGCAAATCTTGATACACGATACTTCCTGCACCAATATTTAAATGACCCGTCTCAGTATTTCCGTCTTCCCCATGTGGCAGTCCGACCGCTTGGCCACTTGCTGATAATTGGGTATGCGGAAATGAGGCCCAGTACTGATCCATGTTAGGTGTTTTAGCTCGAGCGATGGCGTTTCCGGCGTAGTTTGGCCCGATTCCCCAACCATCAAGGACCAACAAAACCGCAGGTTTTGGACCGCTGTACTTTTTTTGAGGATATGTATCGTTAAACGGAGCGCCCGATGTAATGGGTTTCAGGTCTAAATTCTTAAATTCAGTTGCCATACGGAAAAGCCTTATGTAGTAGGAGCAGCGACCTCAGGAACGACAGGTTGAGCTGCTTCTTGTTGGTAGTTTTGCAGTTCATAGTACACCTGCAGCAGCCGATTGTACTTAGCGATTCTTTCGCCTCTGTTTGGAGGGCCAAACTTGACGTAGTTTGCATTGACGCCTACCGCAAAGTCAGCGATGAAGTCGTCGTTTGTTTCACCGCTCCGATGAGAAACCGCCACTTGCCACTGTGCGGTCTGAGCAAGCTTAATCACGTCAATTGTTTCTGAGAGTGTTCCTACTTCGTTTGGTTTGACCAGAATGGAGTTGCAGGACTTTTCTTGAATTGCTTTTTGGGCACGTGTTTTGTTGCTTACCAAGAGTTTGTCTCCAATGACTAATGTAGTTTCGCCCAGCTCAGCAGTCAGTTCTTTCCAACTTTGCCAGTCATCTTCTTGGAATGGATCTTCAATGGCAAAGACATGGTAGAGCTTGCGCATGTTCTTGTAGTACTCGATCAGTTCCTTTGATGAGTACGGCTGAGACTTATCTTTAAGATTGTATTTTCCTGCGTTGAAAAAGACGCTTGCGGCAATATCAACACCGAAGAATAAGTCTTGAATGTATGTGTATGGTGAGTTCTTGATCGTCTCAATCAAAATTTCAAAAGCATCCGTATTGTTGTACAAATTTGGGGCGTATCCCCCATCAAGACCAACAGAGTGAATCGCACCTTTAGAAATCAATACTTCTTCCAGCTTTTGGAAAAGTAAGGTAGCCATCTCAAGGGACTGAATAAAATCAAGATGACTGGCTGGTACGATTTGGAACTCTTGAAAATCAAGGTTGGTGGCGCCGTGTGAGCCACCATTAATCATGGTGTAAATACAAGTTGGAATGTTGATGGTTGGTGAGAGCTGATACTTTTGCCAGATATAGTAGTACAAAGGCACCCCAGCAGCGAGGGCGGCAGCTTTCATGACTACCTGAGAAACAGCAATCATTGCGTTGCCACCAAGCGCGGTGCGTTTTTCGGTTCCATCCAGTTGAACTAACGTTGTATCAATTCCTTGCTGATCAGACGGATCTTTCCCCTTCAGCGCGGGTGCAATGATGGTATTGATGTTGGCGACAGCTTTAGTCACACCCATTCCCAGCATCCGTTGTTCTTGGTCCCGAAGTTCTAATGCTTCGTACTTTCCCACTGAAGTTCCGGACGCAGCACTCGAAACGGCATAGACACCGTTATCTAACCAAATACTACATTCGACAGTTGGTTGTCCTCGCCCATCCAGAATTTCTCGGGCGAATAAATTTTGAATCAATGCCATCGTTACCCCAAAATCTGTTGATGTTCGGTTTCTATCACTTCTTGTCGAGCGCGGTGAATATCTTTTGCTCGAACGGTTACCCCATCATAGCCAAGTTGGGCGGCGAACTCAACCAACTTCTGATCATACTGCTCTAGTTGAAGCACCAACTGAATGTGATGCGTCCGTGTCACTTTGCGCGCATTTTTTAAGAAAGCGAACAGAGTATCGTGGTGAACTGGATAGAGTTGGAAGACGTCCGTGTTATCAGGATCAACACCGTACAACAAGGCGTGAATACTTTGAATATTGAGAGAAATGCCGTGTAGTCCAGGCATGCAGTACTGCCCAAGATTGAAAAGATTTTCGGGTGTATTCGCTTGCATCCATAACTTCAAGAATCGCTGTGTTGCAAACTCTGGTTTGGTGAAGTGATGAAGCAAAATGGCCAGCTCACTATGATTGCGCACAAACGGAATCATCAAACCCAAGTTCTGGACGCCTTCTAGATGTGCATCTTGGAGTGCATCCAACTCCACATTGAAGAGTGTGTAGTCGTGGATGATGCGAATTGCTCCGCGATACCCCAAGTACGGATTGACTTCATCAGGCTCAAACTCTCGACCATTTTGAAAACCAGCCAACTCGTTGGTGGTGAAGTTGTGAGAGCGAAACAAAATGGGAAAGTCAGGATTTTGTGATTGACTGGCCTGAAGCACGTACTCAGTTAACTCGTTTCTGACCAGATCTGCTTTCCCCGTTTTGAGTAAATGCACCGGGTGTGCTGGCAGCTGCATGTATGCCCACTCTGCACGAAGTAAACCAATCCCATCAGCTCCTGCCACCTGTGATTGTAGCTGTTCTGTTTTACTTACGGACACAAACACTTTTGTTGCAGTTGGTCCACTAAATGAACGGTTTGGTTTGGTGCTAGGAAGCAGCGCTTTTAACTGTTCAGCAGCGGGCATGTAGTACAAGTTCGTGGTCTCGGCAATTTGATGAGAAAACGGACGAGTATCAAGCACGTACGCTGCGCTGATTTCTGCTGCCCAATCAACGATGTATGAACCTAAGTACCCTTTATGGGCTGAAGCCACCATCTTTGCGATCGCAATTGCACCCTGGGGAGTTAACGAAGGATGACTCTGAAGCTGTGCTTTGACTGATTGTTGATGTAGTCGATCCAGTCGGCGCACCCACTCTTGGCGTTTTACTCCGACATGGCGTTGACGAATTCCCCACGTTTTGGGATCAACTTCATACCAGTCACCTTGGTGGAAAAGGGACTTGAGATCTGGACTCGCTCCCCACTGGGAAAAGACGGTGATACTAGCGGCGCGTTTTTTCCCTGCAGGAACGTAAATGCCAACGCCAGAACTTTCGGAGTTGACCATCATTTGAATGACTAGTGCAGCAGGAATCTTAATGCCTTTGTTCCACTCGGCAACCCGATCTTGCAAGTATTCTGGCAAGTACAGCTTTGCCCAAACGGTCAGAATCGACTCAATAATGTTTGCCTCACCTTGAACGTGAAGTGCACTCAAGTGTTCAGGTCGATCACTGGTAGCAACGAAGCTCGGCCGAATAGCGATGAACTGATGATCTAACCACTTGTCATAGAGTTTTTGGAACGAGCGCTCGATATCTGCTGGCAGAACCATGTGTTGAATGCGATGAGCGATATCTTGTGAAAAATGATAACGCTGTTGCTGATCATGAAGATTGAGCGCTTTCAGCTCAAGATCAAGAATTCGGAAAAGGTGATTCACTTCAGCAATCTCAGTTAACGCGGAGACAGGCATCACCCATGCATCTGGTGTAGGAAGATCACGCTGATGAAATCCACGTAATGAAGATGCAAGTGAACCGACTTCTTTTTCTGGCGCACCGAGAGATTCGGAAACCACCAGAAATGGTTGCACCTGAGTTAAAGATGAGGGCGAATGGGCAGACTTTACCACGTACCTATCCTAGCGAAGTTTAGAGCGCAGAACAAGGGAATCTACAGATGGGTAATCAGTACTTTTGCGTTTTCCCCGGTTGCCTCAAGTGAATAACTGGAAACAGCAGCTGGTATAAAAAACGACCAGCCACTTGGGATAAACCAACTTTGTTCGCCAATGTTTACTTTCACACTTTCCTCAAGCGGATAAATGTGGTGAAAACTGTGACTGGTTGTGGTGGCTGCGCCAGCATACGATCCAGAAAACTCTAACAACTCGGTGACGTAGTTCTGATTTGCAAAAAGGGAACGCACTGTAGCGGTTCCATCTGGTGAACTTTTGGCCTGTTGGAGGTAGTGCTGAGGTTCATTGATCTCAGGAGTGGTGTCGAGTGCTTGGAAGTAGTCTTCAATGGCCAGTGGTCGAACTGCGCCGTCGCTTTTCATGTTCCCTTGATCGAATGAACGAATCGTACAAAAGTCATCCATGACATCCACTTGTACTTCGTAGACGATGTTTCCGTCTGGGAGTGCTGGATCAACTTCCCATGAATGATGGGTACCACCTTGACTCAAGTCGATGATCGCATTTTTTTCGATATTTACTGTGTTTACAAAGCGACGAGGATGATCTGCGTCGATAAATGCTTTGAGCTCTGTTTTTGCAGCTTCCAGCGTTAGCTCGCCACTGCGCACCTGAGCGCTGAGCGCTTGGGCTTTTTGATCTATGGCAATGCAACGTGCTTTGTACTCTTCCACTTTTGACGGGTCAGAAAGTCCAAGTGTGGCCTTCCCTTTTTCTAAAAAGTACCAAGACTCTGGTTTTGGTAACCATTTGCCAAGCACTTGACCAGGTTTAACGTGAACTTGATAAGAGTTATTTTGGGCTTGGGTAAACTTAATCAGCACTTGCATTGATTTCCAGCCACGATCCACACCTTTTTGACCCAACACTCCCAAAGGATCTTGATCGATCAATTCTTGAAGTGAAAATTTTTCCAACTCTTCATTGCTATAGCTCACCGACGAAAGCTCTGTGGCAGTAGCATACGCAAATGGAATTGGTGAACTGGTGGTCAACCATGACTCACTGAAAAGTTCGAACGACTGGCCAACGCGTTTGCCTTCGACAAGTGGATGTGAGAGCTGCTTGCTGGCAGCAATGTAACTTCCGCCCCAAGTAGGTTGCTCGACGATAAGCGGAATAATGTATGCTGGCTGAACTTTAGCCATGAGACCCCCAGAACTCCTCTCGCGAGGATATGTCGGTTACTTCTTAAGCTCAGACTTGAACCAGTCCACCCATGGAATTGGAGTTGGGTTCTGGTTATGTAACAGTGCTAAGTAAAAGCTGGTGTAACTTCCAAGCATCAGCAGCTCAAACGCTTGTTCGAGTTGAGTTTTACGCGACAACACAAACTCTCTGTACTCGATATTGTTTTTCTCGAGGACTTGTTGAGTGAGTAGTACACGTTTGTGATTATGCTTGTCGTACAGATCAGACTGAATGGAGATGTAGAGCAAGTTATCTGGATTGGATTCCGGGAACTGCAAGCCTTCCATAAGATGATGGTTTAACTCTGGGATGACTCGGTACTCAGAGTATGTTTTGGCGTTTTCATTGAGCTGATTGGCGAACACATGTGCTACTCCTTCAAGGTGCTGCGCTGCCATCACGATAGGAATTCGGCTGAAGATTTCGAATGCCAACACTTTAGCAATGTTTTTGTCTTGCTCAATGTCCACGCTCATGCGCAAATGTGCATCTGCAATGGTATCCATGACTGCGTTGTACTCTGTTTCGGTTACTTTTAGTAAACCAGCTTGAGCAAAAAGTGCGATCTGTCCAAAAATTGAGTAACCAAGTCCCATGCGTGGTGATTGGCATGGATTGAATGTGGGTTCAAACACAATGGCTGGATAGTTGTTGACTTTAAGAAACTCGGCAAGCTTTCCACCAGATGTAATTCCGGCAATCTTGGCGCCTTTTTTCTTGGCATCTTCTACAGCTGCTAACGTTTCTTCTGTTCCACCTGAATAGCTTGAGGCGATGACCAACGTGTCACTGTTGACGAAGTTGGGAAGTTCATAGTCTGGGATAACTATTACTGGTATGGCGAGCTCTTCTTTAAAGACCGTTTGAATGATGTGCGCACCAAGTGCAGATCCGCCCATTCCGGCAACGATCACATTTTTTACTGTCCGGTAACTGTCATCGAACTTGACGTTTTGCGCGTCGTTCCAAATCTGTTGCACTTGACTGCCAAGTTGTTCAATTGAACCGAGCATGTTCATTTGATCGAGAGTGCCAATTTCTTGACGTGAGTCGAGGATAGATATGTTTCTCATACTGTGGCTCCTTTTATCAAACTTTCTAAATACACTGCGAGTCCGTCATCATCGGTATGACCGATCGTTTTGTGTGCAACTGCTTTAATGTTTTGGGTACTGTTTCCCAAAGCTACACCAAATCCGACGGTTTTGAGGAACTCGATGTCGTTGTCGCTATCACCAACGCCAATAACTTGGTGTGGTTCCAGTTGATGTAGTTTACACCACTCTCGGACACCTGTTTCTTTGGTGACCCCTTTGGCCGTGATATCAAGTGAAACGAAGTTTCCTGTACTGACTGAAGTTTTCAGGGTGATGTCAGTTCTTTTTTCAAGATCCTCTAAAAATGCCGGTGAAACATTGACACACACCACTGCTGGAATTTGCCAGTCAGTCAGCTCTGTAATGAGCTTTAGGGGTGGAATCAGACTATGCAGATTTTCATAGGTTTCGATGAAACTTTGATTTCCGTACCCTTGTTGTGTGTTTGCAAGGTAGTACATTTCGCCAGTTAGGTCTGCGAGACCAATGATGTCTTTGACGGTCTGTTCAGGTAGCAGTTGCTGCCACTTCACTTCCCCTTCTTTGGAAATAATTTGGCTTCCCCCAGCCACGACGTGAAGACTTCCTTCAGGAAAGTACGGCAGAATTGGTTTGAGTAAGCTTACGTAGGTTCGTCCTGTGCAGACACCCAGCGTAACACCTTGACTGCTGAGCTGTTGGAGCGCCCTTTGAAGTGCCGGACTGACCTCACGCTGTGAGTTGGTGATGGTCATGTCGACATCGAGCAAAACTGCTTTGTAATCTGAAAGTGTTGCCATACGTACTTTATTTATTGGGTTCTAGTGTTTCAGTCACGTTCTCGGTTACTGATTGGTGTGGGTATACCACGCTTGAAGGTCCAATGCACTTGCCAGGCATTACGCTGACATGAATTCCAATTTGTGCGCGTTCTCCCACCATGACACCCAGGCGGCTGATTCCAGAATCGACAACTTTCCCTTTGACCATTACTCCGATGCTGCGTCGATCAATGCGTTTGTTGGCATTAATAAAGCCGGCACCAACACGAATGTACTGTCCAAGAACTGAGTCACCTAGGTATCCAGAGTGGATGTGTGTTTCAGCCCCGATGATGGAGCGAGCCACTTCTGTAAAGCAGCCAAGCTCTACGCCCCGTTCTAGACTAGATTCGCGAACCAAAACAAAATCGCCGATAGAAACATTGTCGCCGATGTAGCAGGGACCAACGATTCTGCTGGCATGTCCAATTTTGGCATTTTCACCAATGTGCACAGTGCCGCGTGTTTCGTCGATGATGGCAGTTGGTGAGATCTGTGCAGTAGAAGCTCTGAATGAAGGGAGCTGTTCAAGCAGCATCTGAAGAAAGCCGAGTGCTTGCCAAGGGTACTTGAGTGACTGTGGTTGTTGCGAAAGTTTGAGAACATTGGCAGGCTGGCGTTGAACAATTGCGGAGAGTGCTGTTTCAAAGTTGTACTCTGCTGGAGGGGTAATTTTTAACTGCTCGACAAACGCCGCATTCATTACATAAATGGTTAAAATTTTCTGATCTGATGGCTCTGTTCCCACTGCCGGCTTTTCAATGACGTTGTTGACCAGACCCTGTTCCGTGAATGACAGCATCCCGTATTCAGTAGGATGTTTGGTGGTCGCAGATGCTACTACCATTCCTTCACCCAGCTCGCACATTTGATCCAGCATCTCGCCCGCGTTCGTTTGATAGGCAGAGATGATGGCGAAACGTTGCAGCTCTTCTGCGTCCATACTTGAAAGTCCCAGGAGCGTAGCATCGCCCATGCCCCGTGGCTCTGGTTGGATAACGAAACTGATTTGAATTGAGACTCCAGCTTCCTGAACAATTTGTTGAGAGAGGTTGAGCTCTGAGTCTTTTGGTGTGATCACATAAATGACTTTTTGATATCCGTGCTCTTGAAGACTGTGAAGTGTGCGGGCCATTAACGGCTTGCCCAGCAGCGGAAATGCTCCTTTATGTCCAAAGGTCTGGAATGGGAAAAAACGGCTGTTCGCGCCGCCCGCGATAATGATAACTGTTGGTTTTGCCATGAGAAGATTCTAGCATCTGCAGGCCTGAAAGGTATGTTATCCTTGGGCTATGTCACAGTCTCCTCAACACAGCCCCAGTCCACAAGTGGAACAACTCGAGACACAGCTGAATTTTCTCAACTACGGTGTGTTTTTACAGGCTTTGGTGGCGATGCTCGGCTCACTGTATTACAGTACTTTTGGCGATCCAGTTCGCAATCTGGCTACAGGACGCCTTTTCCCTTCTTCTGGAGGTTTTGAGCCGTGTGAGTTGTGCTGGTTTGGTCGAATCCTGATGTACCCACTGGTCTTCATTACAGGTGTGGCACTGATTAAAGAAGATCGACGTTTTACCGACTACGTTCTCCCATTTTCTCTTCCAGGATTAGCATTGGGGTTCTATCACTACGGATTACAAAAGCTGGACTTTCCCAATCCGTTTCGTTGTACCGCAGCAAATCCTTGTTCAGCCCTGCAGGTGAATTACTTAGGATTTATTACCATTCCGCTGTTAGAGTTCGTCGCTTTCTGTGTGATTACGGGACTTGCCGTTTGGCAAATTAAAACTCGCCGCCGCTTGGAAAAGCTGGAGCAGGCCGAGTAAATCAAGCAACTGAGTTTTTTATTGAACTACACTAAATCTTCGAGCGTTTCTTGTTTCTGAAGGAGTTTGAGTCCTGCAAAGTGACCTGGAATCACGGGATCTGGAAGGTCGTTGATGTCGTACCACTCCCACAGCTCTGCACGGTCAGGCTCTTTGGTAGTTGGTGAGCCTTCCCAATCTTTGCAGACAAAAACAAAATGGATAAATGAGTTTGGTTTCCCATCGGGAAAATCTTCCTGCCATTCTCTGACAACACCTACGTACTGTAGCTGAACTGCTCGAATGTCTGTTTCTTCCCGAAGCTCTCGCAGTGCGCAGTCAGTCAGCAGCTCATTGGCTTCGACACGACCACCAGGAAGGCCGAAGTATCCAGCTTTGTAAGAATTTTTCCGTTTGGCTAAAAGGATGTGTCCTTTGTCGTTCTGAACAATCACGCAGCAACCGATGGCCCCTTTATAGACATATGGCAACTCTGGGACTGTGGTTGGTGGAAGTTGAGTGGTATCCATGAAGATTCCTTAACTATGCAAGCCTACCAAAGTTAAAGGGCTACGCCTAGACGTAGCCCTTTACGCTCATTGATTGCGCAATTTTTTATTTCTTTATCCTTGAGCACCACTGCGAATCAGTGCTAACACTTCATCACGTTTTTGTTCCATCAGCTCTTGTGATGTCGCTTCAAGATTCAAACGCACGAGAGGCTCGGTGTTGGAACCGCGAACATTGAAGTGCCAGTTGTCGTCCATGATGCAGGTGATGCCATCAACGTCCAAGACTTCTTTGGCTTTGGTGCCGTAGATTTCACGGATCTTTTGAATCATGCTTTTTGCATCAACACCTTTCGTGTTGATCTCACCAGAGATGTAGTACACCTTGGACAGATCATCAAGCATTTGATCAAAGGATTGATCAGCGTGTGAGAGTAAATCCATTAAGTACATCATTGGTGCTAACCCAGAGTCACAGAAGAAAAAGTCCTTGAAGTAGTAGTGACCGGTCACTTCTCCACCGAAGACTGCACCAAGATCCATCATTCTTTTCTTAATGTAGGCGTGTCCTACGCGATTGTAGAAGGACTTGCCGCCTGCTTTGGCAACTAAATCTGGAACGGCGTGGGATGCACGAATGTCGTAGACGATTGATCCACCTGGATACTTCTTTAAGAAGTACAACGACAGAATTGCGGTCATGAAGTCGCCGGACACAAATCGACCTTTTTTATCGATACAGAAGAAACGATCACCATCTGGATCAAACGCAAATCCGAGATCTGCACCTTCAGAAACAACGCGCTCCATCAGCTCTTTTCGATTTTCTTCTTGCAGTGGGTCTCCACCATGATTTGGGAAGTTCCCATCTGGGTCGAAGTACATAGGGACAAGTTCAATTTGGGGCAGTGACTTGAACAGTTCGATCAATGATGGTCCAACCATGCCATTGGCAGTGTCGATGACCACTTTCATTGGCTTGAGTGCTTTGTAGTCAGTCAATGTCAAAATCTTTTCGATAAAGCCATCCATGATCGACCACGTTTCGACAGTACCTGGAGTGGATGAGACAGGTGGAAAATCATCGGCTTCAATCACTTTACGAATATCTTGGATGCCTTCATCCCCTGAAAGGAGGTAAGGAATTTGGCGAACCATCTTGAATCCGTTGTACTCTTTTGGATTGTGGCTGGCAGTGATCATGATGCCTGGCAGTTGTTTGGTTGCACAAGCGTAGTAGTACATGTCTGTCGAGACCATACCAACGTCAATAACGTTGACACCAATACTCGTTAAACCTTGGATCAATTTTTTGTGGAGAGCTGGGCTCGAAACGCGTGCGTCTCGTCCCACCACAACTGTGGTTGGAGAGAGCACTTTGGCAAAACCTTTACCCACCGCTTCGGCAGTTTCATCAAACAGCGAAGTCCCGTAGACGCCACGAATGTCGTAGGCCTTGAAGATTCCTGGATCAACTTGCATAGTTGGTACCTTTCCCTCTATGAGGACGGAGGGCATTTTGGGTAAACAAAACCACCTCTTCAAGGCTAATCTACAGCGCAATGGTCAAAAGTTCAAGTTGACTGGATATGGTAAGGGGGCTTCCAGATGTTTTTTGCATGAGGTCGATGTACAGGAGCTGTTTGTGAAAATAAAAAAGCTGTGTCCATGAAAAAAGCTTTGCTTGTCCAACCATTTTAAAGTTTTGCCCAGCACTGCCGTGACCCTCTTTTGCTTCCATCAACATCCGCACCTGCCGCATCACCATCGCAAAGCAAAACTGCTCGCCATCACTTTCTACAGCTGCTCGTTGAAGCGTCAAAATGCGACTTTTGATCGCGTCGGAGGGTTGGCCTGACAGTGCGTTCAACCAACTAAACATCGAGCGGGTGGGCAGAAATGCTTGAACTTTTGCTTTGGGAAAGTGTTTGAGGTCGGTGGCGGTGAGCTGTTTTTTCTCCCACAGCACAATCTCTACTTCTTCTTGATCAGAAAATGTTTCAAGCAGCTTTATCAGTTCTTCTTTCCGCTTGGACTTCATCAATGAGTGAAGCTCTTCAATAATGACGGTTCTTGGTTCTGCGAAAAGTGACTGCGTTTGCAGACTGACTTGCAGCCCTGAGGGCTCAAGGTTCTTGACTTCAAGATGTGCAACTTGGCGGCCGCTTTGACTCGCAGCTGCAATCAGTGAAGAAAGAACTCCGCGGGATTGAAGATGATGTTCGCCGTGCAAAATCGTAATCATATTAATCTAGTGTCGATCCATATCGTTGGAGCCACTTTCGGTGAGACTGGTACTCAGGATCATACTTGGCAACTATTGCCCAGAAACGATGCGAGTGGTTCATTTCTCGTCGGTGAGCAAGTTCATGAATGATGACGTAGTCGATGACTGCCGTTGGATACTGCACCAGTCTCCAGTTGAAGTTTAACCCACCTTGGCTACTACAACTGCCCCAACGTGTTTTTTGGTCACGAAGCGTCAAGGTGGTGTAGTCAATGTTCATCACCTCCGAAAGCTGTTTGGTTCGTGGAATGATGTATTTTTGGGCAGTGGTTTTTAGAAATGTTTCGAGGGTCCGGAGCAACGAGGTTGCAGTAGGACTGACAGGTTGAATGTGAATCTCACCATTTTGAATAAAGACTGGATGCGTGCCCACTCGATCTTGAAGTGTATGAATGACGCGTTGATATGTCTGGCCAAACACCATGACTTGATCAGGCTCGAGGTGTTGTTTGCGAGCAGTGACTTTTGCCAGATTCTTGGTGATCCAGTCCATGTTTTCCGAAACGAAACGGGCAATCAACTGATCAGTTGCCCGCGGTGGCGCAGAAACCACAACGCTGCCATTTGCTTGAATTTTGATGCGCAAATGCTGACTACGACCGCTACGTTGAACTTGATAATTAATGGACATTACTCGTTTCCGCTACCAAGCGCTAAGCCAGAAATATCTGGTAAGCTCGAGCCAACCACTCCTTGAAGTTCCCCATACATAAACGCCGTGTTCGTTGCTAAACGAAGGAGCTGTTTTTCGCGTTTTTTCCAACTGAGCTGTAACTGTCGTTGCTCTCGATCCAAGTCATCTTTCATTTCCACAAAGCTTTCGACGATCGCTTCTACTCTGCCCCGGAACTCGTGACTGTTGATGTATCCGTAGAGCATTTCTGATTTGATATCTTTTCCAGATTGAACAGTGCGTTCTTGGTCCACTTTGAGTAACTGTTGTCGAAGCAACACGGCCAATGGCAGCATGAACTCTACTTTCGTAATCCAGACGTGTTCACGCTCACCACAAGTTTTGATTCCATCTGGGAGTGATCGAGTCACTAACACTGCGACTGAACCATGTGCATTCCGAGCATCCTCACGCAGTTTTGGTAGCCATGAATCTGAGAAGCGTTCTGTTTGTTTGGACTCCCAAACAATAATGCCAACTTGCTTACCCGTATTGGTCCGCACAATTTGGAGCATGTCGGCGCCAAACTGTCCTTTCTTCACTTCGGTGATAACATCGTGTGGAAACGCTTCTTGGAGCATTTTTTCGAGCTCGAGTTCGAGTACCTCACCTTGAAGTTGTTGTGAAACAGTAGTGGATTTTCGCCGTGCTTCTTCTACAGCTGCTCTCATGTCGTTAATTTGTTTTTGATACTCAAGTTCTTTCAATCGGAATCGTTCATCCTCAACTTTAGAACTTTTCTCCAGCTCAGCTTGGACACGAGTGACCAGTTTTCGTTCAAGCTCTAGCTCAAGGTGCTTTTCTTTTTCTTCAACTTCACGTTGTTTCTTCAATAACTTGAGTTCATTTACTTCGGAATTTTTGCGTTTAGCCTCTTCTTCACGCAGCCGTTCCTGAAGTAACGCAAACTCTTTCTGCTGAGCTTCAAGAACTTTTTTTTGTTCTTCTAAAGCAGATTGTTGCGCTTCATCAGCTTGTTTTTTGGCGGCTGCTTGTGCCTTATTCCACAGCTCAATTTTGAGTTGTTTTTCTTGTTTTAAAAGAGATTCTTCAAGTTGATGTTTTGTTTGTTCTTGAACGGCTTCATCGAGGTCTATGGGCTTGTGGCAATGTGGACAGGTCAGGGTTTGCATAACGGCATCTTAACACCGGTTATCGATGTCAACGCAAGTATCAATTACGAAGAATACACGAAGATTTACGGTCTTCTGGAAGCCATAATCTCGGCAACCATATCTGGTAGTTGCAGTGGGTTTCCACTGGCAAGAACTTTTTGTGACAAAATATTTTGCACCAAAAAGTTGATGACGACAATTGAGATGACGATGTAAATATCTACGGATCTATTCTTGGAGCGCTTGATAAGCAGAAGTAACGAGAACAAAAAGCCAATCGCTGCGGCAATGCCCACGATGATGGCTTTTACTACGGCCGTGTCAGCATCTGAAGTGGTGATGACGTTGGCTACGATCATCTGTTCGTACTCTGGGTATCTCACAAAAATAAAGTGCGCCACCATGGTTAGTCCTTGAATACTCTGGAGTAACCCAAACATTGCTACAAAAACATACAGTGGGAGTTCGGGAGGATTTTTACGTGGGTCCACTGGCCTAGTTGAGGCGAGTTGAACTTCTGGAAGAACTTTCATGGGTTGTTCGTCGGTTGGTGACGAAAAGTACGATTGATCTTTGAGTTGCTGGGGCTGGAGCGCCGCTAACGGTGATGAATCGATGTGACGCGTTGATTTTATTTGGAGCTCTGGGAGTAAACAGCCACTTTTTTCGAGATCCTTCATCATCTGTTGCACGTCAGGCATCTTGGTGAGTAGCTCAGCAGCCGACTGCTGAGAACTTTTTTGTTGGGTTTCTAGTGGAGTAATAGGTGGAAGCGGTGCTGGTTCAGGTGGTGGTTCTGGAGTGATAGATGGCAGCTCTGGTTCATCCGGAACATCGGGGAGTTCTGGCGTAGGAAGCGGGCCAAATGGATCAGTATGAAAGCCTGCGGGTTGCTCAGCTTCAATCCCCTCAATGGTAATCGGCGCAGGACCGCCCAGAGTCTGAGCATCCTGATCAACTGGAGTGGTAGAAGGCGGTGTCGGCGGAACTCCGGATTGTGGAGATGTGACGGGAGTGCCTGGAGGAGGGTTTTGCATTGCAGTTGGAACTGATGCAGTACTCACGATATTACCCATGCTAACATCTTATGTTACCTTGAGCTGACCTGTGAAGAGCTGATTTGAGCTATAATCAGGCTTCAGCTTTCAAGAGTGATGTAGCCGAGATGCTGAAATTGGTAGACAGGCTGGACTTAGAATCCAGTGCCCCTTAAAAGGCGTGCAGGTTCGATTCCTGTTCTCGGCACTATAAAAAACCCACGTATTTTATAACTCTTATCCTTTGATCTCCTTGATCAAACATCTGGCTTGAATGCTTTTTAGGCACAAAAAACCCCTCAATGGAGGGGTGCTTTGGTATCAGAAAGAGTCCGGTGAGGATTACCTTCTGATCTACTTTGATAGTATCAGAAGGCTACAAATATGTCAATAGTAGTCAAACATTCCTATTCTAGATCAAATTGATCGAAAGGAAAGGTGTAGTACGTGTGTACTTTGTGCGTAAGAGTGTGTTTGGGGAAGATTAGCTGTCAGTTGCGGAAGGACTAGCCGCTCCTGCAGATTCGATGTTGCCAGCTGCAAACTCCATCACATCTGCTCCAGGTTGCTTGAGTTCTCTGCCCAGTTGGCGATCGTCGTAGCGCATTTCCGCCATCCATTGGTTGACGGAAGCAGCCCAGCTTCCATTACTTGAAGGTGTGTACTTGGCCATGATTTCTTCGGGGGTGGTTCTGCCCTGGTCAATGTAGTTTTGCTTAATTTCACGGGCAGAGCGTTCAAACGCTGCTTCGTAACTCTCGAAGCCCAATGTGCCTCGTTTGTGGATACCAAAGCCAAGACAGTTATGTGAGCCTTCAGGGATGTTTTTGCATAGCCCACTCTCTTGCATAGCCATGGCTGGTAGTAACCTGAAGTCCATCCCGTACCGATCAGCAATTTCTACCAGAAGACGGCCATATTGATCAGCTGGGACAAGTGGTGAGTTGTATCGGGTTAAAAAGTTGGCCACGATTCGTGGACGGGCGTCATCGGTTTCCAGGGACGTTTCAATACCTTGGGCTTGTTCAAGCTCAGGGAGTTGTTCGGCTGACGTCAAACGTTCTTCACTCGCGCCATTCACGCTCAACATGGGGTAATTTGCGTGTTTGGTGAGATAAAAGGTAATGACTCCAGCGACGACACTGCCAACGCAGCAGGTAAACCAGACAAAGATGATGAAGCTATTTTTCATCGAGTTGCAGTATACGCTAAACGCATCTTCTTGTCGACAAATCGTCATTTTTGTGGTATCCTATAATAGTTAAATGAGTAAGAACTACCAGACGAAAAATCAGCTTTCTACTCTCTCTCGCATTGCTCTGCCGGTTGTCTTGATATGTGGCCTTTTTCTGGCGTCATATTCTTCTGTGTCAGCGCGTGAAAACTCAGTGTTTGGTATCCATTTGATGAATACCGGAGAGCTCGATAAAGCGTCAGAACTGCTCAATCCTACCCCAAACGAAGAATGGAACTACGTTACCGTTCCAATCACGCTTGATGACCTCAAAAAGCCAGATGACTGGAAACACTTTTTTGCTCAGGCCAAAGAAAAGAAAATCATTCCACTCGTGCGCTTGATGACTCGCTTTGATAATGGAGCCTGGCAAGTCCCAACCAAGCGAAACGTGGTTGATCTTGTCAACTTTCTGAGTCTCTACGAGTGGCCAACTGAACAACGCTACATCATAGCCTTTAATGAAGTGAACCATGCCAAAGAATGGGGCGGCAAGATTAACCCTGAGGAGTACGCTGACGTACTCACCTTCACTGCAGACTGGGCCCATTCCGAGGGGAAAAACTACCAAGTACTTCCAGCTGCTATGGACTTAGATGCACCAAATGGTGGTTCTACCAAAGAAGCATTTCAGTACCTCAATGAGATGTTGACCTACAATCCTCAGATTTTCGACAAAGTAGACTACTGGAACTCTCACTCGTATCCAAACCCTGCGTTTAGTGCTTCCCCCACCAAAACAGGCAAAAACTCGATGCGTGGATTTGCTACAGAGCTAGCCTTTGTGAAAGAAAAAACAGGAAAAGATTTTCGCACCTTCGTTACAGAAACAGGCTGGGATGAAAACGGCAGTACACGACGTTGGTTATCGAGCTACTATCAGTACACCTCAGACAATATCTGGTCAGATGAGAAAGTCGTTGCGGTCACCCCGTTTGTGTTGCAGGGTGATCCAGGTCCATTTTCGGGATTTTCCTTTTTAGACAAAAACGGTAAGCCAACCAATCAATATCGTGCGTACCAAGAAGTGATTAAACAGTCACTTGAAAAAGCCATTGCCCAAAACAGATAACTGTTAGGATAATTTCTTGAGAAAACACAACGCCTAAAGGCGTGCGTTTGGAATGCCAGCTGGATTAAAGGTAATTCCGTGCTCGGCTTTAGTCAGTTGCTCCACTTTGAAAGAGAAACCTTTTTCCCACTCTCCATACTTTTGTTTTATTACGGTTAAATCAGGAACGCCAAACGTTTTCTCTAACTCTTCAAAAAGATGAACTTTTTCTGGACTGAACTTGGCCAGCGAATCTTTAATTTCTTGGTTATTTCGAAACTGTGGTGTTTTACTATGGAACTTTGAGGCGTAGGTCATAAATCGTTGCAAAGTGGTTTGTGGAAACATGTCTACCTGTGGCAGCTCTAAGCCGTGAGACCTGATGTCTTCAGCGGTCAGTCCCATTCCAATGTGACAAAACGCTGCTTGAACAACTGGGGGCGCATAGCCCTCTTGTTGGAGCATCCAGGCACCGATGACTCCGTGTTGGATATACGGGCGACTAGATGGTGGTTGACCCGGAACCCACTCAAATCCCCCGCAAGCGTACACCCCGATTTCATGCAGGAGCGCAGCCTGAATGACTACTTCTCTGACCAGCTCGGTTTTATCAAACTCATAATGGTCAAGTAAAAACAAACAGACATCTACGATCACGTTCGAGTGTGTCCAGATTAAGTCGAGAACGGTATCTGTGGCGGCGTATTTTTTGTGAAGAAGGAACTCACCGGGGTAGACGTTTTGATTAATGAAGATGGGCATCAGTTAATGCATTGTAGGCAAACAAGCTGACAGAATGCAAGTTGGCATCCTCAAACACTGGTTAGTGCGAGTGAGCATGGACGCGTATGTGGGAAGGTTTTTGTCCATTTTTCTTCATCTGCGGACGATAAATGGCAAAGTAGCTGGCCGCGAGCGTAGCGAGCGGTACAGCGATGACCAACCCTATCGAACCAGTCAGTGTGCGAACAATTTCCTCAGCGATCATTTCACTGTTCACTGCCACCCAAGCGGGTTGGGTTTTACTCATCGTAAACAACAAAAATAGCGGCAAGCTGCTGCCCGCATACGCCAAGATCAAGGTGTTCACGAGGGACGCCACGTGGTCCTTCCCTACTGATAAACTTCTTGTGTATAGCTCGAAAAAGTCGATGTCTGGTTTGGCTTCTTTGAGCTGAGTGACGATCGAGATTTGTGAGATGGTAATGTCATCGAGCACGCCAAGCGTACCAAGCATGATTCCACCTAAGAGAAGCCCTTGTAAGTTCAAGGTTGCAGACGGTCCAAACTGCAAGTAGTACGCTTCTTCGCTGCCTAGCCCTACTAAATGTGATAGATGCACGGTGATGTACGAAAGCACGCTCACCGCTGCCAACGTCATAAACATCGAACAGAGCGCGATGTTGCTTTCTCTACTAAAGCCATGACACAGATACACGGTCAGTGTGGCAATCACACAGCACCCTATCAGACTAACTAAAATGGGATTATGACCCGCTAATATTTGAGGCACAATTTGATAGGTCAACACAAACAAACTCATCATCATTCCCACGATCGAGAACAATCCCTGTCTGCGTGCAATAAACACTACCAACGCACAGAACCCTAGACCGAGCCACATGAGAATAGGCAAACGATAAATGTCAGAAATAACATACTGAAACTCCCCAGGAGTAACTTCTTGAAATGCTAAAACAATTTGTGTTCCAGTCTTCAGTCGCTGATTTTCATTGAGAGGTTGAAACTCGCTCCCGGCCTGCACACTTACGACTTGATCATTGTCATGATTTCTGACGTTTAAGGTCTGCATGTAGTAGTTTGCGCCTTGGGCTTCCAGCTGAACTTCTTCCGTGATTTCGGTGACGGTACCCACTGAGTACTTGGGAGGAATAATCGGAGCCGCTTCGTATTCGCTGACAAACTCTGCTTGCGCACTGCCACTACTGGGATTTGGGCTTTGGCTGTGTGCTGAAGGTGCTTTCCACAGTACAACACCGACCATCAGTATGGCGCAAGTGAAAAAAGTAATGATGTGAGAACGAGTTATGTTACGCATTGGAGCCTGGTTCTACTGGTGTTTCTGTCGCAAATTGAACGCTATCTAAATCTGGTGGAGGTCCGGGTGGTGTGGTCGGCGCCGGAGTTTTTTCTTTACTCAAAATAATGGAATCAGCAGATGGATCATTACTCCGAATTCCAGTGATTGCAAACAATACGTGCAGCTTTGGATGAAGTGAGATAAGGTCTCCGTAATCTGGTTCAAACACCGTATAGTTTTCTGCATCGCCTTTGGTGACGATGGCCTGAGACACGCCTTGGGGACGCATGGTTTCCAGCAACGCTGGATTATAGGAAATGACAACGGGTCGTTCGTTTGCGATCTCTTCATCGATCAGCGCTTGAGAAGGTAAAAGTCGGCGGAGATAGACACCTTTGGTAATCACCCGTTGTACTTCATTTAATGTTGGCAACTTTTCTGGTGTGGTTTTGGGATAATCAAGCAAGAAGATAGCGTCCCAAACTTGTTTCGAGAATAAGAGTGGGTTGGCGTTGATGAGAGTGGTTTCAAGACCGTGTTGGAGCAGACAGTCGGCTATTTCCGTCATTAAACTACCATAACTATGATGGTGAAGGTAATCGTTGAGTGACCTCACTGAGTATGGGAGTCCGTAGTAATCTAACATTGCTGCAACTACTGCAAAATCAGCGGTGTTGAAAGAATGGGAAACAGGCTGGAAAGCTTTGGGCATAGTGTTCGACCTAGCTTGATTCTAGTAGCCGATGCTATCAAGAGCAATCTGATGAATTGCGCCATAGAGCTGACCATAGTCGTACCAGGCAAACCCTTTGTCGGGGTCAATCTCTTTTGACAGCTGCTGATATCTGGTGATGAGCTGTTGAATGTCTCCCCGAGTCATCTCTTGGAGATCTTGAATATCGTCGCTGGGGGTGAGTTTTTGGTTTCTGACATTGATCAGATAAAGATCAGTAATGAAGGTAAAGTGCTTGCCAGTACTCTGCTCATCGATCTGAGCGGTTATGGTACTCAGGTGCTTTAGCTGGTCTAGTGGGACTTCTAATCCCGTTTCTTCTTGAAGCTCACGCGCTGCCGCAGGCAGCGCTTCCTCTCCTTCTTCAATTCCGCCACCGATCATTCGGTAAATATTATCTGGGTAGATATTTTTTGCACCAAGAAGGTAGTGGTTGTGGTCGTTCTCGAGTAAAATGAGCGCATGTCTGCCTCGTTTTGCCACAGACGGGACGACGTTCATACTCAAGTGTAGGGTGTGTTCCATAGGATCCTGTTCGTGGTGATTGTAGCAAATATGCCTAAGTTTTCGCATATTCTACCTTTATCAAGCCTTTTTGATCCTGACGGCTGACGAAAACGCCAAGACGAGGTAAAATACCTACGTTCCAAATTCAGTTTGGATGAATGAATTGGGTCAGTAGCTCAGCCGGTTAGAGCACCTGCCTCTTAAGCAGGGTGTCGTGGGTTCGAGTCCCACCTGACCCACAAAAAAAGCCCCTGACGGGGTTTTTTTATATCTGCACCACCAATCACATCAATACTAATTCTATAACTATTCATGATACAATTCGATCACTTCGTGTATTCGGAGGACGTCCTATCGCAGGGCAAGAGGGTTAACACTTTCCCTTTATAAAGTGTGTCAAAAGGAGAGTGCCGTATGGCACTGTCAGGATTAGAAATCCTGAACGGACCGAGCAAGTTCGACGTAATGATGAGCTTGTTCAGTGGACGAGGCCGTGAAAGACAGTACGTCACCTTCGAACTGTCCGATAACGGCAAAACGACAGCACTCACGTTGATGAAGCATAAGTTTATGCTTCAGGTTTGCATTACCGCACTTACGCAAACGGTGGGTGACGGTGATGGTTGGCGGTTTGAAGCGTACATCACGCTGAGCCGAGACAACTTTCACGCGCCGAAAGGTGCAAGGAATGTGAAAGGTAGTTACTCCACAACCACCAGAACGGGGCTATTGGAGTACACCGACTAACAACAAAGCAAACGGGGGTCTGTCAAAGACCCCCACATGCACTACTCCACTCACACAGACTATGAAAATCATTTTTGACTATGACCGCACGCTCTATAATCCTGACGCCGGAAATGTGTTCCCTGGTGTTTTTAAGTTGCTAAAAACGCTCACTGCCAAACATGACCTTTTCCTGGTTACGGTCAATAGCCAGGCTCGGAAAGACGCCGCGCTCATTGAAGATCTCCGTGAGTACTTTACGGAAGTCTTTTTTGTAGAACGAAAATCAGCAACCCTGTTTCAACAGATAGCTGGCGAGGAGAAAAACGTGATTGTTATTGGTGATCGCCTAGAAGACGAAATCAACATTGGGATGCAGTTAGGGTTTATTACAATTCATGTCCAGCCTGAGAAACCTCAGTATAAAAAATCTCAAACTCCTACACACCGTGTTCCTGAAGTGGCAAAGGTGTTACCGATCATTCAGCGTTACATGATGTAATCCTCATTACAAACGTCCTCATAGTCATTGATAACTGAAGTTATTGGGATATAATGTGACGATCGTCCGGTTATTGATTGGAGACCAATCATGTACCCAGCCGTGAAAACATGGTTCGATAAGTTGCCCTGGTGGCAGCAAAAAGTTCATCAACTTATGTCCTTAATCGGGCGTGAGGAGACGGGCTACAAATGGTTCGGTTTCTACAAGGGTCAGCCAAAATAGCTGTCCTTTGTAACTCCCACCTCACTATAAAGGGCTGTCTGCTTCGCAGGCGGCCCTTTTTACGTCCACTTGATGATATGGTGATTAATCTAAGCAAAAAACTCCATAATGGAGTTGAGAAAAGTGATCCTTTGAAAAATTTAGCGATCGCCGCGTTTTTTGGCGCGTTTCATCACTGGACCGAGCTGAGCGTTGTTCTTAAAAGAACTTGCTTGTGAGTTTTTGAAAAGCTGACTGGCTTGAAATGCTGCTAACTTTGCCGCAATCATGTTAGTCGTTTGCTTTTTCTCTTTCTTTTTTTGCATCGCCTTTATTTTAACGCATTTTTACTCAGATGCTGTACTAGATCTCAGCGGCTGATATACTGACTTCATGTCTGAAGAAAAACAAGATCTGCCGTCCAACACATCGCAAGCTCCAAGTACCGCCACAAACTTGACGAAAAAACAAATTTTCTTGATGGTTGGCTTGTTCACTGTTCTTGCTGGTGGATTCTTGTTTTACAACCTGACCAACCTGGCGAATAAGCCACTTTTTCCACTGTCCAACTCCCCATTCACCCCAGTCCCCATTTTTCAAGGAATCTTCGAGCTGAAGCAGTTTACATCTGCTCAAGAGTTCCAGTCTTACCTAGATAACAATCGTGACTCCACCACCAGTATGAACTTTGGAATGATGGACGGAATGATGGACGCAGGGCAAGCGGTCACCAACCCGGTGATGAACTCCGCGCAAGAGCGATCTGCAGCTGCCCCAACAACAGCTGGTGCCTCGCCAGACAGAGTTTCCGGTACAAATGTTCAAGTGCTTGGAATTGATGAGCCGGACATCGTCAAAACAAATGGGAGCCAACTCTTCGTCTCATCTGAGCGAACGTGGTTTAACCCAATGCCTGTTGATCTTCCAATGATGATGCGAGAGTCTAGCGGCGGGAGCGTGGACTCAATCGAACCGTTCATGGGTGTGACAGAGCCAGCCATGTCTCGGATTGCTCCAGATTTTCCAGGGTACCCTACTCCAGTTCAACCGAAAGCAGTCACCCAAGTGCTGACGGCATTTCCACCAGCACAGTTAGCAAAGCTCTCTGAGATTGATGTGAATGGACAGTTGCTCCTCAATGACAAGAACTTAGTCGTTTTAGGAAATCAAAACGGTACCAGCGTTGTGACTGGTTTTGATGTGTCTAACGCTGAGTCTCCAAAGGAAAGCTGGCAGGTTACGCTTTCTCAAAATAATCAGCTGGTCGCTGCCCGAATGATGAACGACAAGTTATATGTGATCACACAAACATATCTTTATAACGGCACGCCGTGTCCCTATATTCCGCTGATCGCTGCGGATGGTCAGGAACTCAAGATTGCCTGTAGTGACATTTACTACCCTAGCCGCCCTACCTCGAACGTTGACTCCACATTTACATCAATGATCATCGATCCCGGCACAGGTGCTGTGGAAGCAAGGACTTCGCTTGTTGGTTCAGGAAACAATAGTGTCATTTATGTCTCCCCTACGGCAATTTACTTGACCTATCAATCACAAGCTGACATGGTCAAGTTCATGTCTGTGTTCTTGGCCGAAAAGGGAACAGATCTTTTCCCTTCCTCTGTAACGGAAAAACTCTCTCGTTTAGATGGTTATGACATTAGTAACCAAGCAAAAATGCTTGAACTCCAAAGTATTTTGGAGTCACATCAACGATCTTTGGGAGATGACGAGCGACTTCGCCTGCAGAACGAGCTGCAAAATCGGATCGAAGACTACATGAATTCGCACAGTCGTGAACTCGAACAAACCCTGATCACCAAGTTGAATGCCTCAGATTTACAACCGGTAGCTAACGGTGGTGTGCCAGGTTCGCTCCTAGGTCAGTTCTCGATGGATGAGTACCAGGGAAACCTTCGTGTGGCCACAACCTTTGGTCAACAATGGACACAGTTTGGGCAAGCTGAATCTGCGAGCGACGTCTACGTCTTAGACTCGAATCTTCGACAACGCGGAGTGGTCACTGATCTTGGTCAAGACGAGCGCATCTATGCAGTTCGATTCATCGCAGATAAAGGTTACGTGGTCACCTTCAAGCAAATTGATCCGTTTTATATTCTTGATCTGACAAATCCAGATAGACCAGTCAAAACAGGTGAGCTCAAAATTCCAGGATACTCATCGTATCTTCATCCACTTTCCGATACCAAAATTGTTGGCATTGGCAAAGAAGAAAACAGAATAAAAATCTCACTCTTTGACGTGAGTGATGACACATCCCCTAAAGAACTCAGTAAGTACCAACTGGATGAGTATTGGTCAGAACTCCTCAATACGCACCACGCCTTCCTGCTCGATGCAAAACATCAAGTTTTCTTCATGCCTGGGAGTAAGGGTGGTTATGTGTTCTCGTACCAAAATGACCAATTAAAATTGGTTAAGGCTATCAGCCAAAATCAAGTCCAGCGGGCACTATTCATCAATGATTATCTTTATGTGATTGGTGAAGACAAGATCACCGTCCTGAATGAAAACGACTGGCAGTCCGTCAAAGAACTTAGCCTTTAAAGGTGTGCACCCAGCAAGATTCGAACTTGCGACCTACTGTTCCGAAGACAGTCGCTCTATCCAACTGAGCTATGGGTGCTACTTGAGTCTTTCATTTGAGCATTGTACTCGTTATCACAACACCGAATTGAGTCTCGTAATGCTTTGAATTTTACTCTTTTTCCGCAAATTAAGAGAGCGAGCACAATAGCCAAAGTCAATCCACTCGGTAAGTATTATACCAATCAATACACAACGAAGCTGCGTGGACTTTTGAGAACCTTCCAGTACCATTGAAAAAACTGTGAAAAACACAGAAAGGATGACATGGGTTTTCGAGATTACCAGATGGTCGATAACTTTTTTACTTTCTTTCGAGTGCAGGAAGCACTACGTCTGCCTGGAAAGTCCCCTGATCGAGACTTTAAGAAGCCATTCATCACTATCGCCCGTGAACCAGGTAGTGGAGGTGTGCCGATTGCCAATGCAGTTGCTCAAAAACTGGGTTTTCTCTGTGTCGATGAGCAGCTGATCGATGAGGTGGCAAGCTCCACCAAACTTCGCAAAGAACTCATCCGAGCAGTCGACGAGAAAAGCCGCACCCACGTAGAAGATATCGTTCAGTCACTCCTTAACTCAGATTACGTGGATGACGTGAAGTACATCACTGAGCTGACCAAAGTCATTTTGACATACGCCCTTCAAGGCAAAGTGGTGATCGTAGGGAGAGGTGCCAACTTCTTGACCCCAGTGGGAAAAGGCCTCCACGTCAATATCACCGCGCCGTATGAAGTCCGCGTCAAAAGGGCCATGGACTACGAAGGATTTTCCAAGAAGAAAGCAGAGGAAGTGATCGCCAAAGTTGAAAAAGAGCGCAAAGACTTTGTGAAACAGTACTTTAGGAAAGATCCATCCAAAATTAACTCGTACGACATGACGTTAAATACGTCCTGGTTTACTGTGGAACAAGCTCGGGACTTGATTATCGACGCGTTTCGTCATAAGTTTCCTTCGTACAGATTATGACGATTCATGAGGTGTATCAGCGCTATCAAATTATGCCCAGTCTTTGGGACCATATGTTTCGTGTGGCTGGAGTGGCCAACTATATTGGGACCAAGTTGCTGGCAGTTCCGCTCCCAGAAACGGCACAGCCGTTCACCGTTCAAGATCTTGATGATGTCATCGCAGCAGCTTTGTTACATGATTTGGGAAATATTGCCAAGTTTGACTTGGACTACTTCCCCGAATTTTTAGCACCACAGGGGTTGAAGTATTGGCAAAAAGTTCAAGAACAGTCATGGGCAAAGTACGGGAAAAATGCTCATACCACTACTCTCCTCATGCTTGATGAGCTGGATGTTTCTCCACGTGTCAAAGAGTTGGTGGATGCAGTCAGCTTCAACAAAGCCAAAAAAACTCTTGATAGCCCTGACTATGCCCGAAAGTTGGTTGCATATTCAGATATGCGCGTGGACCCACATGGTGTGGTCAGTTTGGAGGATCGGTTTAAAGATGGTGAAAAGCGCTATCAGTCCAAAGAGAGAGTGAGTACATTCACGTATGCTATGGCGGCATGCTTGCGAAATATTGAGAAACAGTTGTTCTCGCCACTAGATGCTTCACCGGAAGACGTAACGAACGAGCATGTGTCCCCGTTCATTTTTCCTTTTGACGACGTTCAACTTCAATGAAATTTTTCGCCTTTATTTAACATCTCTATAATAAGCCTCATTCGCTTGAGGCGAGTTTCTGGCTTTTTGGCTGTTTGAAGTCTCCAGCCAATGGCGTAGAGATTGGTTTTATTCAACGTGTTGAAAAATTCGAGCGCTTTGGGCTGTTTGACGAGCTCTTGAAGAAAGTCCTGAGGCATTTCCATGCTGGCTGGTGAGTCATAGGCCTTCGCCCAGCGTCCATCTGCCTTTGCGAACTCCACTTGATTGATGCCTGAAGGCTGCATTCTGCCCTCTTTGGTGAGCCGCTCGATATGTTGGATGTTTCGCTTCGACCAGATGCTTTTTGAGCGTCTTGGTGTGTATCGTTGCAGCCAAGATGTCTCATCGAAGGGCTTGGCCTGTCCATCAATCCAGCCAAAGCAGAGCATTTCGTCTAACGTTTCGGGAAGAGTGACTGTCGGAATACCTGAGGCTTTTTTGTAACAGCGCAGCCACATACCTGGAGATTTGTGGTTTTTGAGTAACCACGTATGAACTTCTTGTTGAGATCTAAACTCAAGAACTGGGAGTTCTGGTTTTGGAGAGGGTGTTTTTGGTGACATTAGCGAAAAATGCACACAAAATGTGAGCGAGAAACGGGACTCGAACCCGCGACCTTCTCCTTGGCAAGGAGACGCTCTAGCCAACTGAGCTATTCTCGCATTCGTACTTTATCGATCTGTATTGTACATGATTCTCATATACACGAACCAAACAGATCAACTATACTACGTCTGTATGTCAAACCAACTTTCCTACGATGCCAGACAAGTGAGTAGCCAAGGTACGCAAAGAGTGATGAAGCGTATCTACATTACTACCTATGAAATCATCAAAGCTGCCGTAGAGTTCATTGGTCACATGATCAAAATCTTGTTAGCAAAGTAATTTTCATCACTTTTCCCCAAGTTTCAACCAATGTGCCAAGCTGAGGAATCGAACCTCAATTTCACGATTTTCAGTCGTGCGCCGTGACCGACTTGGCTAGCTTGGCATTCCGAAGCACACACATTTCGAAATGTGTACGCTTCTCCATATTGTTAAGGTTGGTGGCCGCTGAGGGGCTCGAACCCCCGACCCTTCGGATGTAAACCGAATGCTCTAACCAACTGAGCTAAGCGGCCCCGATTAGGGTTGCCTTCAACTGTGCCGAGAAGAGGACTTGAACCTCCATGGGTTGCCCCACACGCACCTCAAGCGTGCGCGTCTACCATTTCGCCATCTCGGCATAATGCGTACTTGCGTAGCCTGAAGATTATAAGGCAAGGATGTGAATTTCGGAAGATCAGTTCGTAAGTTGCTTCATCGACTTGTACTCACTCTCAATTTGGGTAGATATTGGAAGCGGAACTGGTTGCGTTCGAACATACAGCTGTGCGGTGACACCATTATCTAAGGGATACTTCTGCACTAGCCGATAGTATTGCTGCAGCTCACTTGAGAAGAAGCGTTCATACAACAAACCGACAATTACTTGGTCCTCAGGCTCCAGATGAATTTGGATAGGAGTAGCTACAACGACGATATCTGCGCTGAAAAAGAAGGTCGGAAACGCATCTCGTCCGTCCACCTCTGGTGTATCTAGAATCTGTGCCTGTGGACAAGCCGTTCCTAGTATTGCGTTGTTCAGCGTACCTGAGCTACTTAGGACGTAGACTGTTGGTGACCGACTGATCAAGTTCTGGCAGATACTGCTAATACTGGCCATGTCTCCGCGCTGCTGAGGTGGGTAGTACAGTGGCCAGATGCTATCAAATGCGCTACTTTCATGGAAAGTGTTTGGGACGAAGGCAACAATGAACGAGAAAAGTTGAAAACCAATCAAAGTGCCGATCAGTAGCCTTCGATATCCTGTTGTCTGAATTCTTTGATACAGGTAGAGCGTGCCGTGAACAAGTACGTAGCTAATGAAGGGTAACAACAATAAGAAATGATGAATGGCAAATGATTGAACACGGGTGAAAAGCCATGTCGAAACGAATGATTGAGCCAACAAGAAGAGTGTGATCTGTCTGGTATCTTTGTTGTGAACTAAGGTTGCGGTGCCCATACAGCTGACCAGAATAATTGGTACTCCAAAGCTGACGAAGAGAATGTTGTGAAGGAAATCATAGAGCGGATAGAGAGAAAGATAGCCTTGATAGGGCTTGTCCGTAGTTCACGGTCAACATCTGGATGAATGACTTCCCTGCCAAGGCTAGAGCGAACAGAGCTCCAGCACCTGTCAAAAGCATCTCTTGAAATCGCTTTTTCCAGCTGACTGAGCGCATAAGCAGTTGATCAATCACCATGGCTGTGAAGAAACCTACTGCCCAAAAGGCAAAGTAACGGCGAAATACCACCATCGCTACCAGCAGTACACCCATCGTGAAATGTACCAGTTGGGTATGACGATCACGTCGGCGTTGATACAAGATCAAGACTACGCTGGCTAAAGCTACAGACCCAATGTCTGGCATTCCAGCGAGGAGTGGTTTCCATGCCAATGGCATAAAGCCGAGGAAGACGCAGCAAAAAATGAAGATATTCCTACGTGTTCTCTGTGGATATGTACCTATCGACGACAAATAGTAACTGGTCAGAAGCAACCAAGGCACAAAGTAGTAGAAGGTATTTAAGCCTATATAGCTCAAGCGATGGAGTGGTAGGAAAGGTGTAACTGCCGGCAAGGCCGCGGGAATAAAGTTGTACGCACCAGTCATGGTTATGGCAGCTTCTTGAAGCGCTGGTCCAATTCCCTCAGTTCGCAGCGTCGATGCTAACACGTGGTACGTGTTCTGGTACGTCACATCGTCCCAAAAGTAAAAGTAGTTTTCTTGACTGACGAAGAATAAAGCAAAGGAAATGGACAGGAGGTAAGCGCTGAAAACCGTAAGCCCGATGATTCCTGGTTTCTTAAATATCGAGGCAAGACGATCCCAAATCATTGTGCCGAAGAGAGGACTTGAACCTCCATCCCCAGAGGGGACACGCTCCTGAAGCGTGCGCGTCTACCATTTCGCCACTTCGGCAGGGTACCGCGATATTATATGCAATTTCTCAAGTATTCATAGATCTGGCTGCTAAAAAGCAGAAGTTTTGTTAAAATACCAGTCTGGAGTTCGTTCTCGCTGCGTCAAGTGAGCCCCACTGCCCGATCGTCTAATGGTAGGACAGCAGCCTTTGAAGCTGCACATCTAGGTTCGAATCCTAGTCGGGCATCAAGAAACAAGAAATCACCGAATGGTGATTTTTTCGTTTCTGCCCAACTGGAAGACTGGGCAGTGTTACGCTAATTGCATTGGGTGTGTATTTCGATTAGTGTACGGATATGAATACCAAAATACTGGGCCTTATTGTTTTAGGAGTCTTGCTACTCGTTGGGGGAGGATTGTTTGTTGCCAATCAACAATCACTTCCAGTTGAAGATACGCCCATGACTCAAGAAATAACAGCAACCACCCAAGCTGATAGTTCACTAGTTGCTCAAACTGATCGGTATATCAAATACTCAAAATCAGCTTTGGATGGTGCAGCGAGCAATCGAAGAGTACTGTTCTTTTATGCCTCTTGGTGCCCAACCTGTATAGCGGCAGATGCTGATCTGAGAGCGAACATCAGCAAGATTCCAACGGATGTCACAGTAATCCAGGTAAACTATAACGATCCGGCTACTGATCAAGAAGAAAAAGATCTGGCTCAAAAATATAGTGTCACCTATCAACACACCTTTGTCCAAATAGATGAGCAAGGAAACCAAGTTGCGGTGTGGAATGGTGGCAACACTGACGAGTTACTTGAAAAGATTAAATAATCTTTGATGACCGCTTGATAAGCTGAACTGCAAATGAAGTTACTCTGTTTTTTCTAAACAGTCGTCGTACGTGGTTGCTTTCTTTTCTTCCACAAATGAGGTATTCCCTTTACTCCAGAACACAACGCTTTCATCGTCATTCACGTATCGTGTGCCAGAAGCTGAAACACCTTGAGACAGCAAGAATGATCTGCCGTCACTGAGCGTCACTTCTACTCTATCGTCGAAGTAGGCGGCTTCAACTGTTTTGTCTTTGTCGCAGTCATAACTGACCATCGTCATCTGCTGGGCAGGTGTAGCAGACGCGGTGGGAATCATGGTTTTGACGGCTTGGACTTCTTTAATCAACCAGTAGTAGCCAATGGCAAGGAAAATGAAGCCAAACAGTGCGATACCCACGAAGAAGGTTAAGGTGGTGCTGGATTTTTCTAATGGTGACGCTGTTTTAGGCATAGCTTATTAAAGGCTTTTGTGGCCTCTTCTGTCAACCTACTTTATATATTGGCGAATGAACGCCAGGAATAGTGCTTGGTGCGTATACAGCAAGTAGCCAGTAAAAAATAAGAGTGCTGGGAATACCACGTAGTTCTCTACCCACTTGCCACTTTCAAATCGCATAAAACGAAACGGCGGAATGCCAAACTTCCAACGAAGTGGCCAAAGCAGTGGAACTCCGTCTTTGGTGGGCATGTCCATCACAATGTGCGATAGCACACCGATCATAAAACAGACCCAGACTATCGGCATATCGATCAATACAACTTTCCCTAAAATTTCTAAGAAAAGCCGAGAAACTGCTCCAATTAAAACCACCCCGACCAATGAGTGTGAGATGTGCCGGTGTCCACCTAGTGCGGGACAAATAATCTTTGCAACAAATGGTCCAAGTCGAAAGTTGTCCCATAAATCACTAGTGGGTTGATCAATGTCCGGAAACAAGCCGCCGATAAAATTGGCGCCAAATGCACTGACAGCCGTGGCAAAGCTCATCTGTGGAATTGCGGGCAGTGCAATAAAGGCGATGATCAGCGCATTAAATGCGGCAAGATCATGAGTTCTTCCTGTCATACATTCAAGATAGCAGAGCCAGTCCTCTCACTCAATGTTGGGTGCCACGCTATCGCTGCCTTATAACCCAAGCGTTAGACGTTTCAGCCTGAGGAGTTGGGATATTTTTTTCAACAATGAACCCATCGTATGTTCCTACTTGAATATCTTTAGAAACGAAATAAAGTTGCCCGTTAGCTGAGAGTGTCCTCACTTGATCGGGTAGCGTTGGTGTTGGTGGGCCAAGGGCGCTAACTACTACATCACAGTTGCCAAGCTCTGGTGGGAGATCACCATCTGTACCAAATCTGTATGGCGATGAGAGAATCAGATTCCCAGCATCAGCTTCCTGGGTGAGCTTATTCAGGAAATCGAGCTCAAGTTGAAATGGAAAAGCTTTCCCCATTTTTTTGACTACTTCTTCTAATCGGAGTAGGTCTTCGTAAAAGAGGTGATAATCAAATAGGTCGACCACGACCGGCGGACTGCTCACTTCCCCTTTTTTGAACCGATCAATCACAACTTGAACTGGCTCGAACGCTAAACCATTTCCAAAGAATCCGACTTTCCCAGTGCATGTTTGAAGAACTCTACTAATCTCAGGAATATACGTTTCGAGTCCAGCGAGGGAGCGATGAGTGATCCCAATCCCACCAACGTGCTGATTTTCAAGAAGTTGTTTTCCAAGGGCTGAGAGTTTCTCAGGAGGAAATTCACTCATATCGGGATACTTGCTTTTCGCTGCACGAATATAGTCTTCATCACTGGTTTCTTGGTCAAGATTTACCACGGGTGGGTAAAAGGCATATCCCGTTTTATTTATTTTGACCCGTACGCCACTTTTTGAAAAAAAAGTATCTTGTATGCTTTCTAATGTTTTCACTGCATCAGGAAAGTCTAACGCAGCTGAGACTGGGTAGATCGCTCCGGTTTTTTCGGATGAGATGAAGGGTCGTTCTGTGTTCGATGACATGGTTAAATTCTATTTCTTTTCGCTCAATGTAGCCAGTATGCATTGCATGTCGGAAAGTGGACTGTTACTCTCAGCGCATAGCCAGTATGAAAAAAATCACCGCGACGTTAGGCTTTATCTTTTCCAACGATCTTCAAGAAGTTCTGTTAATTCGAAAGCGCCACCCAGAGTGGCAAGCTGAAAAAATTATCTTCTGCTGCGACGGTGCTGAAAGTGTCTATGCGGACGAGGAGCTGCTAGTGCTTCCGGCGTAATTGTTGATTCAAGTTTGCGAAGTTTTGCCACGTAAAAACCTTCCATCCGCTGTGATGGGTAGATGCGTAGCGTTTTGGCAACTTCTGGTGAGTAACTTTGACCATTCCACTCAGTGACTCCCCCAGTGATTAACTCAGAATCCAAGCTCAGTAAGGCTGGCATCTCGATTGCTTCAACCACCACTTTCCCGCCTTCCTTTTCCAACGCCCAATTGACGACAGCTTCATTTTCTTCCGGCGCCATCGTGCACGTTGAGTAGACAATAACGCCGCCGGGTTTTGTGGCAGAAATTGCAGACCGGAGCAGCATTTTCTGACGCATACTCAGCTCTTTAATTTTTTTGAGTGACCAGTCATCGTAACTTTTTGGATCGTTGGTTTCGAACCGTCCCTCCATACTGCATGGAACATCCACCAATGTACGGTCAAACTGTTCTGGAAACTTTCGCCACAACAACTCACCTGGACCGCGTTTGACTTGCGCGTTAGTCACGCCTTGCTGATTGAGGTTTGCTTGAAGCTTAAATAGACGAACGGGACTCAAATCATTCGCCAAAATATGACCGGTGTTTTTCATCAGAAGACCAAGCTGGGTTGTTTTACTTCCAGGGGCAGCGGTTAGGTCAAGAATGTTTTCGTCAGGTTGTGGATCAAGGATTAGGGGTGGCAACATGCTGGAAAGTCCTTGGACGTAAAACTTGCCTTCTTCATACATTGGGTGAAAAATCTGCTGTGTTTCAGGGTTGGTGACGATAAACGCATTTTCCCACCAGGGCATTTGTTCCAGTGGATAGCCAGCTGCTTCCAGGGCAGTACGAACTTCCTCAACGCTGGTTTTGAGCGTGTTTACTCGTAAGCTGGTGACCCGTGGCGTGGCAAAAGCTGAGAGAATACGATCTGCTGCTTCAGGGTATAAAAGACGGATGCGTTCTTCAAATTGGCTCGGTAGTGGCATAATACCTCTTGGAGCGTAGTATGACATATCAGACAAGTCGAAATTCAAACACAAAATCACGGCCTTCCCGTAAGCCTTCAAGGCGACCCACTTGGTCTACCGCAGAACGGACTGCGGTCACCAAAGCGGCCAAGCTTGCCAAAGCAGCTAAGGCTGCCCAGTCTGTGGGGCCTTCCTCGGATGGTTCGGACAGCTCATGGCAACCAGTACACACCTGGTACAACGAGCTAGTTGGTGACAAAGGTCACTACTATCACCAACACGTGATTCTCCCTCGATTGATGGAGTTAATGCAGTTTAAAGAAGACTCTTCTTTACTCGATTTGGCTTGTGGACAGGGAGTTTTAGCCCGGTTGCTTCCAAAACCCGTTGAGTATTGGGGTGTAGATGTATCACGCTCGTTGATCGAAGCGGCGCAGGACAAAGATGACAATCCTCGGCACCACTATGCGGTCGCTGACTTGCTCAGACCCACTTTGCCAGTCTCAAAAAAAGACTTCACCCATGCCACCATGATCTTGGCGCTCCAAAATGTCAAAGATCCGATGCGAGTCTTTCTGCATGCACAGTACCACTTAAAACCAGGTGCAAAATTCATGATTGTCTTGAATCATCCGTGTTTTCGAATACCCAGGCAGTCCAGCTGGGGTGTGGATGGCTACAAGAAAACCCAGTATCGTCGAATTGACCGCTATCTCTCCCCGATTGAAATTCCGATTCAAGCGCATCCTGGTCAATCTCAACGTTCGCCAATGACCTGGAGTTATCACTTCCCGCTCTCTGCGTATATCACTGGGCTGACTGAGGCAGGGTTCGTGATTACTGGCTTTGAGGAGTGGAGTTCAGATAAATCAAGCGAAGGCAAAGCAGCAAAAATGGAAAATCGCTCACGGAGTGAAATCCCACTGTTCGCGGCGATCTTGGCTGAAAAGCGATAACCTCATCTGCTCACCGCAGTGTGACTCCTAATCGATTCGTTGCAGGACTAGATACTCATTTTGATCATCTGTTTTTCCATCGGCTGAGTATCGTTCTAGCAGGCGGAGTTCTGTGGCGGCGATCAGCTCATCCTGCTCCAACGTCGTCACTAAGTGACAGTAGCGTACTGCCGGTGTGTCTTTTTCCCAAGTTAAAAAAAAGTCATTTTCTTCAAGCTCTTCACTTGAAAAACCCATTTGGCCGGGCTGAACTTGTCTGCTCAGGAGCTGTGGGTTTCGGTCAAATCGCCAGCAGGTGAGGATGAGTAAACCGCCCTTTTTTAAATTCGATGCCAGCTGTTGGACAAATTCTCGACGAAGTTCACGACTGGGAACATGGTGCAGAACTCCAAAACTGACCACCAAATCATATGATTCAGAAGTGATGAGTTTTTTTTCTAGGAGAGTTTGAATAAGATCCTGGTGAATGAGCTGCGTAACTGCTTTATTGGGCAAAGAGTCTAGGTTTTTCTTGGCTTCGGAGAGGAGCTGATGATCTTGATCAATGCCCTGATAATTGAGTGTTATGCCACTTTGTTGGCCAATGAACTTCTCGGCACAAAACAGCCCAAAGCGCCCGTTTCCGCAGCCAACGTCGCAGACATCTAGAGAAGATATGCCTTGAGTTTTCACGAGGTTAGCCACGTGCTGCCATGCGCGCTCCCAGCCGGACCAGGCGTGTTGACGGGTTCCAGAGAAGGAAGTAGCAATACTTTGATAGAACTTTGCGTTCACTTCATTTAATTTTTTGATTGTTTCGGTGTTCATTAGAGAGTGGTTTATAGCCCCTTTTTGACACTTCCAGGCTATAATTCCCGGTGATGAGATACAGTTTTGATTATACCGAGCATCTTGACCAACTGATACCGCTACTCAAAAGCTTAGAAGAGGACGTCATTCTGAGTGAAAGTAAGCTGGCGCAGCTGTTCTCAAAGTACCCACGAGCCAACGGCGAGGTCTTTCGCAAAAGTGAGGTGGTGACTTCGTACCGAAAGCTGGCCGGAACCAATGGACTTGCCCCGTTGGATCGAAAAGTATTACGAAGAATTCAGATGAAACCCACTCGTACTATTTCTGGTGTAACGCCAGTGACAGTACTGACCAAACCTTTTCCTTGCCCGGGAAAATGTATTTTCTGTCCGAATGACATTCGAATGCCCAAAAGTTACCTCGCAGATGAGCCGGGTGCTCAACGCGCAGAACGCAATGCCTTTGATCCGTATCTACAAACGTACAATCGATTACTTGCGTATCAAAACACTGGTCATCAAACCGAAAAAATTGAAATCATTGTGCTTGGTGGAACGTGGTCCTACTATCCAGAGCCGTACCAAATTTGGTTTATCAAAGAATGTTTCCGAGCGATGAATGACTTCAGCGAAGGCCGTGATGATCGTGAAGTGATTATCACTCGTTATGAAACAGTCAAGAAAAAATTGGCGAAGGCAAACGACACGCTTGGCCGTGATGATCAGTTCGTTGCGACCAGTAATCCACTGGAAAATAAAGTTGAAATGGCGGCGTACCAAGTGCATGGCCAGCAGATAGATCAAACATATAACCAAGTGGTTTCGCAGTTGTATACGGCGCCTGAAAAAATCAGCGGTGTGGATCAGCTCCAAACAGCTACATGGGATGAACTAGAATCGCTGCAAATAATAAACGAATCTGCAAAAAGTCGATGTGTGGGCTTGGTCATCGAAACACGCCCAGATAATATTTCAGAAGCGGAAGTGCGACGCATCCGACGATTAGGCTGTACCAAAACACAGATTGGTTTTCAAAGTTTGAATGACTTTGTGTTGCTCCAAAACAAACGTGGTCACGACGTAGCAGCCACTCGCCGAGCAGTAAAGTTACTCAGACAAGCGGGTTTCAAAATTCACGCACACTGGATGCCTAACCTCTATGGCTCTACCCCAGAACAAGACAAAGCTGACTATCTGAAAATGTTTAACGATCCTGATTTTTGTCCGGATGAACTGAAGATTTACCCCTGTTCTTTAATTGAAAGCGCTGAGCTGATGCAGTACTACGAACGTGGAGATTGGAAGCCGTACTCAGAAGAAGAACTCCTAGATGTGCTCAGTTTTTGTCTGATGAACACTCCCCGTTACTGTCGTCTAACTCGAGTTATCAGAGACATCCCTTCCACTGATATTGTGGTGGGAAATAAAAAAACAAACTTCCGTGAAATGGTGGAAAGAGCGCTCGAGAAAGCTGGGGAAAAAAGTCTCAACATCCGCGCTCGCGAAGTGAGGAATCGGCTTATTCAAGCTGAAGAGCTTGTGGTCAAAGAGACCCACTACCCGGGCAGCGTCAGCGAAGAACTATTTATTGAGTATGTTTGCCCTACCCAAACCACGGAGCTGATCGCTGGGTTTTTACGCTTAAGCTTACCTACGGTTCAGAACTTTATGGAAGAGCTGCAAGATGCCGCCATCATCCGAGAAGTGCACGTGTATGGGCAAGCAGTCGGAATCGGCCAACGAGATGAAGGAAAAGCTCAACACTTGGGATTAGGTACAAAGCTTATTGAACGAGCCAAAGCAGTAGCCATCAAAAAGGGCTTTACCAAGTTGGCGGTAATTTCTTCAATTGGGACTCGTGAGTACTACCGTCAGCGAGGATTTGTTGACGCGGGTCTTTACCAAGTTGCGGATCTTTCTTTGAAGCAGTAAGCGTGGCCCACTCTTTTTGCCAACCTCTTCCAAATGTGCTCATCCACTCTAGATCTGAGATTTGTGCTGGCTGATAACTCGCCAACAGTTGTAGGCAAATTTCTGCAAGCAATGGTGCTTTTTTTCGTCTGCTTAAAGCACGGAACCGACGAGAAAGTTTTTTAAAGTACTGGAGCTCCGAGAGGCTCGGTGTTCCATGAGACTCATGCGTGCATTGATCACACTGTCTGCATTGAAGTGAACGGTGAAGTTCTGATAAAGGTTCAAAGTACATTACCAGCTGTCGTTGACGACAACGTGTTGTAAAGCAAAACTCTTTCATCGCTAGTAGTTTTTGGAGCTGGTGAAGTTGGAGCTGATGAAGACGATATTTGTGATTTTTGATAGAGCTTCGTGATTGAAGAATAAAAAGTGTTCTCGTTTTCCAATCTACTTTCCACCAGTGTTGCTCTTCTCCACGATGAAGTGTTATCCAGAGTTCGGAGTCCAGATTCCTCCGAGATAGATGAGCGGTGAGGTCTCGTAGCAACAATGTCTTCAACTTTGGTTTCGTTTCTAGAAAGTGAATGACTGCATCACTGCACTCAGCTGGTGGATAGCTTCGAGAAATAATTTCGGCCTGCAACTGATCATCTCCTGGGAGCATCAACAAGTAACACCAGCTCGGCTGGCCATCTCTCCCCGCGCGGCCCACTTCTTGATAGTAACCTTCCAAACTCGCCGGAAGATTCAAATGAATCACTGCCCGAATGTTTGGTTTATCCACACCCATTCCAAAGGCTGTGGTGGCACAAATAATGTTCAGTTGATTTGATAAAAAACGATGCTGAATATCTTGACGCTCTTCACTACTTAGACCCGCATGATACGCCGCTGCCAGAAGCCCAGAACTCTGTAAAATTGTGGCGACATCTTGAGTGTGAATTCTGGTAGCACAGTACAAAATGATGGGTTGGTCCTTAAATTTTTTCAATAGTCGACGCATCACCAACTGTTGAACTGTGTGCGTGGGACACGAAATGACGTGAAGCGAAAGATTGCTCCGGTACACAGACTGGCGAAAAAACTTTGGCTGCTCAAGTCCCAACTGCGCGATAATATCTTTGGTGGTAGCCGGCGTGGAAGACGCGGTAAACGCAGCAATTACTGGTCGGTATGGAAGTGCGGAAACGAAGCTACGTATCTGTAAGTACTGTGGACGAAACTGATGCCCCCATTCAGAGATGCAGTGCGCTTCATCAATCACCACCTGACTAATCCGCACTCCTTGCAAAGCATGAATAAATTGTGCGGTGACGAGCTTTTCTGGTGAAACATAGATGAATCGATACTCGTGTTGTTGTAGTTTACTGAGGGTAATTTGCTGTTCTTGTGAACTCAACATACTCGTTAGCGCCACGGCAGAGATTCCTTTTTGTGTGAGCTGCATGACTTGGTCAGTCATCAAAGATATGAGCGGAGAGATGACGATGGTTATGCCTGGGAAAAGCAAACCTGGTAGCTGAAAGCAGAGCGACTTCCCACCACCAGTCGGTAAGATCGCCAGGCAGTCCTGACCGGCAAGAACTGTGCTCACGATTTCCTCCTGGGGTGGACGAAAAGCAGTGAAACCAAAGTATTTTTTGAGGACAGAAAAAACAGTTGAGGTTGAAGTGTCAGTGCTCACTTGCGTATTCTGACTAGCGATCCAAACACCAACTGTAGTATCCTGAGATTCGTATGCCTGCCTTTTCTGCCCAGCATCCTATTGCCTTTTTTTGTGCCGAGTTTGGCGTTCGTTCAGATCTTCCGTTATATGCGGGTGGATTGGGTGTGCTAGCAGGTGACATTTTAAAAGAGTCTGCCCGGATGAAGCTACCGATGGCTGCAGTGGGACTCTTGTACAAAGGTGAAGGCGCTATTCAACGTATTACCGCTCAAGGACAACAAGTTGAAGAGGATTTGTGCTTTGATCCGCTTAGCGCCGGTTTAGAGCATGTCTACGTGGACGAAATGCCATTGTTTATTAAAGTCCACGTGACCGAAGCGGAAATCTGGCTGCGTTGTTGGAAAATGAAGATTGGTGAGACCGTCACTTTGTACTTACTGGATACTGATACAGATCAAAATCCGGTTCACGAGCGTGGGATTGCGCACGCTTTATACGCTGGCACAGAAGAAGAGCTGATTAAGCAACAACTCATCTTGGGAATTGGTGGTATCAAGCTTCTTCACCAGCTAGGAATTCATCCAAGTCTCTATCACGTCAACGAAGGTCGTCCTGCTCTCCTCCATTGGCAACTTATTCGTCGGTACATGGACGAACATGGCGTGTCATACGAGCAAGCAAGTGACTGGGCGTGTCAGAAAACAATTTACACCAATCACACCCTAGTTGAAGCAGGGAATCAGTCCTATACCACTGGGCTGCTCAAAATTTACGGCAAGTACTACGCGGATAAAATGGGAATTTCTGTTGAGAGACTCTTAGAGCCCGGAACAGAACCTGGCACAGATCGATTTAGCATCACTCGTTACGCACTCAATACTTCGCATATGGCCACTGCGGTCAGTCAACTGCACTACACGTTCTGCCAGCAGCAGTGGCCAAACTATAACTGGAGCGCCATCACCAATGGCGTCTACCTGCCCTATTGGCAGGATCAACGGTTTGCGGGTGAAGGACTCAGCTCCGAGGATGAAACCACTACCTTAAGCGAAGCTGTTTGGCACACCCACGTAGACTGCAAAAGACAGCTGATGGAGTACGTCCAACGTCGGACTGGTTTTGGGTACGATCCCAATCGGTTGGTGATTTCTTGGTCGCGCAGAATGGCAGGGTATAAACAAATGGATGCGCTGTTTAACGATGTTGAGCGGCTGGTGAAAATTGTGAAAGATGCAGACCGACCAGTGCAAATTTTGATAGCAGGCAAAGCCCACGTTGCAGATGTGGCTGCAAAGCAAACAATCGAGCGAATCATTCGCTATATGCAAAGTGAGCTGGTTGGACATGCGTTGTTTATTCCCAACTTAGACATGGAGCTGGATCAAATGTTGGCCAAAGGTTCTGACGTATGGCTCAACACACCAGAGTTTGGGAGAGAAGCATGCGGAACTTCAGGAATGAAAGCAATTAGTAACGGAGTGTTGCAGTGCACTGTTGCAGATGGTTGGGCTGCGGAAGTGGACTGGGAAGATGTGGGATGGGTGTTGGACCACGTCAACTTATCCGCAAGTGTGTATGAAACTTTGGAAGAAGATATTGTGCCACTGTTTTACACAAGGGATGAAGGTGGGATTCCCCAAGAGTGGGTGGAACGGATGCAACGTTCTATTGGTCTAGCTAATCAGTTTTCTGCAACTCGGATGATGAATGAGTACTTACAGAAATGTTATGAACACGGTTAAGGCGGGCTCACTTACAACGGGCTCACTTACAGCGGTTTCGCCTTACGCATTGTACTGAACAGCTGAATGTCTTCTTTAATTCCGGGTGTGCTCAATAACGGTAACGCTTCTTCTGGAGTCAGCCATTTATATTCAGTGTGCTCTGGAGAAATGTGGACCGCTTCTTGGGAGGTTGTACAACGGTAGGTGATGCCGATCAGTTCGTTCCCGGCGAGCTCTGGTCCGCGAAAAATGTGCCAGACTCTGAGAGTTTCGTGGATTTTCAGATCTGTGAGGCCAGTTTCTTCTCTTACTTCTCGTCGTAAACCAGTTTCTGTATCTTCAAATTGATCAATT